>JGI20163J15578_10000041_pt1 | contig 47444 bp, 38 predicted proteins | sample TergutCu122P1_FD_15578 | JGI IMG/M metagenome (IMG submission 15578)
GCCGCCGTCTTGACGAGGAGGACGGTTACCGTCTTGTCTTCCCTGATAAGGAGGTCTGCCGTCTTGACGAGGAGGACGGTTACCGTCTTGTCTTCCCTGATAAGGAGGTCTGCCGTCTTGGCGTGGAGGACGGGAATCGCCGCGTGTCCCTTCATGACGGGGCGGACGGGAGCCTTCCTGCCGTCGTGACTGATGACCTTGCGCATTTGATGCAGCAGCGGGCGGCCTTGACTCACCTGCAGTGTCGGCAGCCGGGCGGGTAGGGGATGTTTCTGCAGGGGCAGCAAGTGTACCGTCTTGTGCTGCCGGGCGCGGGCGCGGAGGCAACGGGTTACCTTCCGCGTCTACAGGGCGTGGGCGCGGTGGTAAAGGTCTACCGTCCGGGCCCAACCTTGGTCTGGGCGGTAAAGGCTTGCCGTCGGGGCCAAGAGGACGCGGGCGCGGTGGTAAAGGTTTGCCATCCGGGCCCAATCTTGGTCTGGGCGGCAAAGGTTTGCCATCGGGGCCAATAGGACGCGGGCGTAAAGGTTTGCCATCCGGGCCCAATCTTGGCCTGGGCGGCAAAGGCTTGCCGTCGGGGCCAATGGGCCGCGGACGCGGCGGTAACGGTTGACCGTCGGGGCCAAGTCTTGGCTCACGGCGAATCTGCGCGCCTTCAGACGCAGCAGGTCTTGAAGCCGGTTTGATAAAATCTGTTCTAAGCCTTGAAACATGGTTGTCTTCCAACGAACTCATATGATTAGAAACGGGTTCCCCGTATGCCTCCATCTTTGTCATGAGTTCCTTACTGCTTACATTTAATTCCTTGGCCAGTTCGTGCACACGGGTTTTTGGCATTAAGCCACCTTACCTTTCTAATTCTATTTTCAACAATTCATATATTTCCTGCGGCACGGCACGTTTTAATGAACGTTCCAGCCCTTTAGATTTTATTGCCATATTCAGGCAGTCAGTATTTCGACATACATATGCGCCACGTCCGTGGGCTTTTCCTGTTCTGTCTATCGAAATATTGCCGTCTGCATTGCAGACAATGCGCAATACCTGAATTTTATCTTTCATTTCGCGACAGCCAACACACCTGCGCTGGGGTATTTTTCGTTTTGGTTGCATTATTCATCCGCCGTCTCTTGGTCTGCTTCAGGTGATGCGGTTTCGTAGTCATAGTAATATTCATCATCGTAGTATTCGTCGTCATAATATTCGTCATCGTAGTATTCGTCGTCATAATACTCGTCATCATAATATTCGTCGTCGTAATACTCATCCGCAGCAACGTCTGTCAACTCTTCATCCCCGGTGTCGTCTGCGGCTATGGTTTCTTCAATCTCTTCAACAGTTTCTTGAACAACATCTTCCGCTATTGTTTCACTTGCCTCTTCCGCAGCTACTTCCACGTCTTCAATTGGTTCCACATCCGGTTCAGATTCATAAAAATCTGCGTAGGCTGCTTCAAGATTTATTAAGTCTTCTTTTTCAACTTCCTGTTCCGGGAATACCAGGAAGTCTGTTCCTGCAGCTTGAGATTCACTTTTAATATCTATGCGCCAGCCGGTTAAGCGTGCGGCTAAACGGGCATTTTGTCCTTCTTTACCAATTGCAAGAGAAAGTTGATGGTCCGGAACAACTGCATGGGCTACTTGTTGTGCTTTATTTACCGCAACAGCAACTACTTTACTTGGCCCCAGCGCAGCAGAGATGAATTTAGCAGAGTCTTCGTTCCATTGAACCACATCTATTTTTTCGCCTCTGAGTTCGGAACTTATCATATTAATACGCTGTCCGTTCTGGCCTACGCAAGCCCCAATCGGATCTATATGAGGATGCTTTGTAAATACGGCAACTTTACTTCTGTTGCCGGCTTCACGGGCCACGGCTTTAACTTCAACAATGCCGTCGCGTATTTCCGGTATCTCTTGCTCGAAAAGATACTTTAGCAATTCTGGGTGGGTACGGGATACATTTACGATAGGGCCTTTACTGCTTTGCTTAACTTCCAATACGTAAACGCGAATACGCTCGTTAAAATGATATAATTCACGCGGGATTTGTTCCGCTGTAGGAAGAAAAGCCTCTAACTTCCCTAAACTGATGATAACACTTCTGCGGTCACGTCTTTGCACAACGCCGGTAACAATTTTATGCTGTTTATCAATGTAATCGTTATATAAAATTTCACGCTCTGCCTCACGGAATTTTTGCACTACGACTTGCTTGGCTGTTTGAGCAGAGATGCGGCCAAAATTGCCAGGTTTAATTTTTACTTCAAGGGTGTCGCCCAACTCGTATATTGAGTTTAGCTTGCGTGCGTCTTCCAGGCTAATTTCCGCCATCTCATCTTCAACTTTTTCAGTAACAATTTTTGTCGCAAGCACTACATATTCGCCATTTTCGCGATCTACTACAACACGAACATTTGCACTTGGTCCAAAATGTTTTTTACATGCAGAAACCAGTGAAGCCTCAATAGCTTCAAATATAATTTCTTTATCGATGCCTTTTTCATGGGATACCTGTACCAACGCATCAATAAGTTCCCTACCGTTATCCATTGTAATGGGTCCTCCTTTTAGTGGGGTGCTACTCTTAATCGAAAACAACCAGCCTGCATGATGATACCTGCTTTAAATCAAATGTAAAATCTTGATTATCTTCGATTGCTTTTATAGTTATTACGTTATCGTCAAAGTTTATTAATTTACCTGTAAATTTTTTGCGCCCGGATACAGGGTCCAGCGGTGCATATATGCGAACTTCTACCTTGCTTCCAACAAAACGGGCGAAATGCGCGGGCTTTTTAAGTTTCCGCTCTACACCGGGCGAACTTACTTGTAAGCGATATTCCCCCGGTATAGGGTCATGCTCGTCCAGAACAACTTCTACAGCGCGGCTTACACGTTCGCAATCGTCAATATCTATGCCGTCCTCTTTGTCAATATATAAACGAAGTATACGGTCACTGCCTTCTTTTACATATTCAATGTCGTATAATTCGCAGCCCTGTGCTTCCGCTACGGGCGCAAGTAATGTTTCCAGTGTTTCTGTCATGTGTGTATGTCCTTTCCGGTTATGAAACAAGTGTGTTTCAACTGGTCTGAATTTCAGACCAGTTGAAATTCAGATTCGTATACATAATATAAGAGTGGGCAAGCACCCACTCTTTTTTGACGAAATCTTATGAATATGTCTATAGAATATCACAGGGTTATTCTCTTGACAAGTGTTTGCTCAGGAGTTTTGTGAAAAAATTCGCAATTTGTTGCAGTATGGACACCGGTTTTTGTTCTTCTGTTTCAGACGTTGTTTCTTTATTAAGAGAAAAACGGTTATTCTCATGCTGCGGTAACAGTTGATTACGCATAAGAATCCAGTAAAATGGATCTTTGACCCGGAATGGTTCTAACTGCCCGTCAATAAAACCCTTTTCTACAGTTTCGTTAGTTGCAGGGTCGCTAATTTTTTCTACAATAGGCTTTTTTCCTAAGCTTGACAGTGCGAAACAACTTACATTCTTAAAACAACCCACGGCATTATTTATTATACCGTCTTCATTCAAGTAGGAAAGTATTTCACGCACTTCTTCGTTGATTCCTTTAATACTTGGTATGTTAACCGCGCCGCGATGGATTTCATCATAAATTATATGCTGGATTCTGTTTTCAGGTTTATTGTTAAAAAAATCGAAATTTACATGCTTAAAAAGATCTGCTTTTGAAATGGCCAAAGCAAACGGAATAGATGACTTTTCCCTATCAAAGCCAATGAAATAGTTATACAAAGTATTAAAAATCGCTTGATTAGAATTTTCTTCCGGTATTGCTTCAATAAGAGCCGAGTCTGAAAAACGGAATAAATCTGCCAAACGTTTAAAATTAGTAGGGTCTGCTAAAAATATTAACCCGGAAGAATATTTTATACTAAACCCGTTATTTCGTATTCCAACATCATCTCTTAAATCTTCGCCGGCGATGTCATAAAAAATTATGTCAACAGAATTTTCTTTCTCGTCACCGGTTTCATCTTTATATTGATACCAGTAATTGAAAGCGTAAGGTGGGATTTTTTTCCGCTTTGTAGAACTTATCAATGTGTGCTCTTTTAGCAGCGGCTTTTGATAATTTTCGAAAAAATTGTCACGGGTTTGCTTGTCGCCAATAAATGTTAACTTAGACGTAAAGTCGGCGTTATTTTCAAGTTCGGCTATTAACATAGTCAAATATACAGACTTTCCGGACCTTGCATCACCTAAGATGGAAATTAACAATGTATCCCGCATTCCGTATCCAACCGGTAAATTATTATGACAGTTTGGGCAAAGGCGTTGTTCGGATAATTGTTTTTTACCTTTGCCTTTTGCATAAGTTATGCGTTGTACAAATCCGTATTTTTCAATGTCAGACTCATCAAACGTTATAAACTGCCCGTCGGCTTCCAAGGAAACAGAAGCTGGTTGGACAGATTTTTCTTTTGCCTCTGTTATATCCAGCAGCATTACGTCTGTATAATAATTAATCAATTTTTCATCCTGTGATTTTACAGAGCCGCCAAGCCTAAAATCGGCCTGGTTAGGATGAAAGCGATAACAACAGAAGGGGCAGATAATTTGTTCTTGTTTTTTTTCCTGCATACTTCAAGCTCCTTCATGTTTAGATTAAGACTCGTTCAATTCTATCAGATGCGCATAATTGGGGTTTAATATAAACTTAACTGTTTGCTGTTTGCTTATATAAATGTATCCGCCGCCGGTTATAATGGCAGAATCTAACGGATAAGAGGCAATTGTCTGGCCATTTTCCTGTATAACATAGGAAATTGCATCCGGCTGTACATAATCAGACGTGACAGAGAGAGTTGCCTTTTGAAATTGGCTAAAAGATATGGGACTGTACAAAACCCGCACAGACACTTTTAATCTTTTATACACCCAGTCCGTTATAAAAGAGGACATACATACAGAAATATTTTTATTATCATCAAAATATGCCGGGCAAATTAAAAACTTGCTTCGCCCTTCCGGTAGTTCAACAGTAAAATTAGAAGCCAAATCGCGTACAATTACATCGTGATGATAATTGCTTTGAATAAGGTCTTCAAGATTTGGGTTTTCTTCCTCGCATCGGAAAACAAGTGCCAGTCTGACAGAACGGTCTACCGGCCACTGCCAGCTTAATGTCACATAATTGTTTTCTATTTCCCAATCAAATTGCCGCAGTTTCATAGATTTGTCTACATCGTGTTGAAGGATAAAATTTTTGTTCATTCGTCTTCACCATAATTGTCAATATATAAACTTCCATAAAATAAATCCTCTAAATCGAAAGCACCGGCGTGGTACAGCACAGCTACGTGGTTGGCGTTTTCATCTGTAAATAGGTTCATACGCCCAAAGCCCCGTTCTTCATACCGGTGTTTAACATCTGCCGCGCCCTGGGTTGGCATAAACAAGTTTATCTCTGTGTGTAAATTGGCATACCCGGTTTTAAGGCGGATATTCCACCTGCGATGGTTAAACACCCATTCACCCAGCGCGGTAGGAATGTCGCTGTGCCCGTGTATCGTAACAATGTCATTTAATGTGTCCATAATGGGCTTATCAAAAAATCTGGATGTTAATATATAATTATCAATATATTCGTCCAATTTTTTTAGATAACCATGGAAATCATCTTCGACAAAGGCCTTTATCATTTGTCTGGATAAATCTGCAATTCCTTCATGATTGGCGATTGAAAATTCTTTAAAAAGGTTGCGGAAATAATCTGTTGCGTTGGGGGAAAACGGTGCGAAAGTATCATTTATAATTTGCGATTTGTTTGTGTACTCGCTAATTTTTGTATTAACCTGATCCAAAAAACGCAACAACTCATGATGAACGTCAACTACATACTCGCATCTTTTCTCCATAATTTCTATTACGTCATTCCAATACTGTATTTTGGCCAGTCCGTTCAAATAATCCGATGCAATTACATACGGCCATAAATCTTGTGAAATAAAAGGAGAAAGGCGGCGCTTTTCGGCTTCCGGGCTGCCTTTAATAAAAGATGGCGGTGTATCCAGCCAGCTGTGTAACTTTTCTGTAGACGTGTCTAAATTATTTTGTGCATTTTCAAGGGCCGCCGCCGCGTAATACTCAAAAACGCCGTCTTCGCTTGTAAGGCGTATTAAATCATATAGGTTAACTTCCAACGCATTAAACTTAGGTAAAGAATCGGATTGTGCTTCGATTTTGGGTTTTTTATTGGTGTCTGCCAGCAGCTCTAAACGCTTGCCAAACAATTTTTCTATCCACTGACGGCGGGTATAATGTGAACTAACATTTACTGCAGGTATGGCCATTCCCAATAAATACTCCATGGATTTTGCGGGAACCTGTCTAACACGTGTAAGAAAGAAAATATTTTCGTCCAATATATTGCCTGCTTCAACGGGGTTGTCCTTGCCGAAGGAGAGCAGCTCTGTCATTAAAACGGCTTTCAGCCCGTCAAGCGGAATAGTTACATTTAAACTGCTGGCTGTTAAAAATTGCCCTTGTTTTGCATAGCAATTATCTAAAAAATATAACTCGTTGTAACGGGAAGCATCTGCGCCTGTTACGTATAAATCCGGTACACAGTCTTTAAACAGTGTTAACATGGCAATTGTATGCCCAATAGATTCATTTGGGATCAGTACATTTTGGCTTGTTAAATTTGACAGTAAATAAACATTCAGCCCATCGCGCTGTTCGCGTTTTAGCATCAGCATAACAAGTCTGCGGTTGTCTTCATTCTCGAGAAGTCTGTCATCATCAAGAACGCAATAGACATCTGCTAAAATGCCTGCCGGGTATAAGGCAGAAAGATATTTTTCCGTGTATTTATATAGGTCGGGCAGCATAGGGCCTGCTTCGTCTGTGCTAATAATAAAGTTAACACGTACAAGGTCGGCAGAATTTTGCCCTTGCTGTAAAAATTCTTTCCAAACACGGCCTATTTCACGTTTTACCCAACGTTCGTCAAAACGCTCTTGTACATCAATATAGGCAATCCCGTTTGTATACTTTTTGAGGGCATTTGATAAATGCTGCCATATTTCTGCACCTTGTCCCAAGGATACAAATATAATAGGGTTGCTTTGGGTACTCATTACGACAGAACCTTCTTCTCACGTATAAATACGTTAAGCATGGTTTGATAGAACAATTTTTTTATTGCCCCGTCACGTTCGCTTGCATAATTTTCTTCTAGCTTATCAAGCTTTTCTTTGTAAACTTTAATATACCCATCAATTGTTTTAACTAAGGATAAGAATTGCTCGTCTGTACAACGGTTTTCTTCTTCCTGCGCGCGCTTTTGCAAATGCGACGCAATTCCTTCATCCAGCGCAAGATATGCTTGGAACAAATCGAACTCTACATATTGCTCGCTTATTGTTTGGGTGGTATACAAAATATGATACTCACCGTCTACGGCATATCTGTAGTTTTTGCGGTTTTTGCTGATTGTTCCCATGTACAGTAGTTGTGCGAAATGGTTATATTTTACTTCACTTACATCAATTTTTGTAAGTGTATCTTGTAATTGAGAAATATACTGGCGCATTTGTATTTCTTTGGTGATGTATTCGCTTAGGGCGGGCATGTATATGAATACGCCTTTAGCATATTCAAGATCCGGGGTATCGGTGTCCGGGATATACTCTGTATCGAACAGGGGTACGCTGTATTTTTCGCGGGCAGGGTCTGTTAAGAAGGCGTTTAACTCTGCAATAATTGCCCTTGCATGTGCAGCAGAAAGAGTTCTTTCTGCAATATTGGCTTCTACTTTGGCGAATTTTTTATACAAATCTATGGGGTCGCCAAAATAGCCTATCAGGCGGCGGGCTTGCTCGTCATGGCGGATAATGCCTGCTTCAATGGCTTGGTCAAAAATTTCGCGTAAGCGGTTATTTCTTAGACGCTCGCGGTGGTTTTCATGATCTTTTGTCCATAATTTATCGTATAAAGGTGAAGGGAGGTTTTTCCAATTGCGAGTGCTGCTTTCATATAAATGTATCCCCGCGATTTTGCCCAAGGAACTTTCATATACGTTTTCATAGTCGTTAAGCTCTTTATAGCAATACAATGCAACAGCGATTTTTAAATTTAGCATGTATAAACGGTTGTTCATTTTGCTGTATTTTATGTTTGGAATTTTTCCACCCATATTCTTAATTACATTGCGTATTTTTGGCGCGTTTGAAGGAACAGACAGGTATGCATACGGTGGGAACGTAATATGAAGCCCGCTTGGTATGTGGTTGATTGGAAACATTACCTTCGCGCTGTCGTTAAGTGTACTTAATTTTTCGCTGACGTATTCTTCCAAGCTCAACTCTTTTTCGTCAGCCATCATGTTGCAGTAGTGATCCAAAGATTTATATGCCACGCTTTGAAATTGCTGCGCTACAAATGAGTTTAAGTTTTCTACAATTGTATGGGTTGGCCCCGGTGTCCAGCCGGGTTTTTGTATCATATCCTGCAACAGGCGTTTCAAAGACATTTTGTAATCTATTGCAGCTGATGAATCTTCTTCAAATGTTTCGCAAAAAACACGGGCATCTTCAAGGTCCCATGCAAAATTAGCGTCTACAGCCTTTGTACGCTCTGTATCTTTAAACTTAACAAACAATTCCCTAAATGCCGTTAGCAATTCGCAATAGGAGTCTATTTTTTGGTCATAAAAATTACGTAGTTCTTCGGAAACCGTATTGTAAACGCGGTCGATGGCATCATACATAAGATTTCGCCCGGACATGCGAAGATAATTTTCATTTGTCTCTACGATATATGCTGCCCGGCTTTTTTTACCAAGGGAGAGAAGAGATCTTTTTCGTAACTTTTCCGCAGCGGTTTTACGTATTACATCAAGTGCAGCAAGATTATCCCGGTGCTCGCGTTTTTGTTGAATGTCACGTTTGCGGATATTATCAATAATACGGGTTGTGGAATACTCGTGCAGGTCCGAAAGTGCCTTTAACGTATAAAAAGGCCCGGTTTCTAAATCTGTAAAATGCTGTAAGAAGACGTTATTCTTATCTTGAATTTCGCCCATAAAATCCTCAATTACTTGATTGGCTACTTTATTGTAATGGTCTTCTAACTTGCTAAGTTCTTTTTTTACAGCATCTTCTAAAATATCCGGACGTTCCTGTAAAACCGTATGGTCATACTGTTTAAAATCCCTTACAGGGGGTCTGTCTTGGCTTAATCTACGCTCCAATGTGGGTAAGTCAAGCTTAAAAGACTCTAACATAAGTTGAGAGTCGTCAAATGTTGGGGTATTGTCGTTTAAATTATCCAACTCGCTGAACATTTTCCATGTCAGATAATTAATCAGATACTCTATCGGCAACGCCGCGCTGGACGCGCCCACAGTATTGTAGATGTAATTTACCGGCTGTTTTTGCTGGTGCGTCATTATAAACGCAGATTTGTTATTTTCGATGTTTGAAAGGTATGAGCTGATTGTGTAGCTTTGACCGTCAATTACTTCTTCACTTGCTATGAAATTTATGATAGTTTCGGCTGCTACATTCATGCAGTAGTCTTTAGCAGATGGAGCAAGTTTACCGTTTTCGTCTTTCGCGCTTATTAGATGGCAAAGGTCGTAGGGGGGCTGGCTTGCTTTAATGTCTAAATCTGCATAGGTTTGCTCAAAGGTTTCGCCGTTGCGCTCGATATTCATTAAATAATCAAGCTCTTTTAACGCGGCAAACCCATTCGCTTTTATATTTAGCGCAGCAGAACCGTCTATGGTACTGTCTGAAAGAGTTACGTCAGGCAAAAAAATCATACCGATATTTTCGGTTTCAAAACCTTTTTGTTCTGCAATTTTTCTTATTAGATACGGTACGTCAATAAAAATGCCGCTGCCTGTACCACCGGCACAACCGGTTGTAATAAATACATACAGAAGGTCGTTTGCTTTGCGATTTGTTACCAGGCGGTTAATTTTTTCTGTCAGCATGGAAATAACGCTGTTGCAATTAATTGTCAAAAGCAGCCGTCCTGCTTGCCTGATGCCGCCTGCACCGTGTTTTACTTGCTGCAATCGTAAGTTATCGGCTATCCAGCTTTGAGTGGAATTTTTAAAAACAGTGTCGCGGTTTTTATAAATGGAAGTTAGGTTTGCTGTATCCAGGCACATAAACTCGTCATTTGATAAGGTGGTACCCGCATAGCTGAGATTTTGCATATTGTTGTCCGAATCGATTGCCATGTACTCTATCTGCGGCGGTTTATCAAGCCTGCGACCGCTGGCGGATACGCCAAGTTTAAATTGCTTATTTATGGAACGCTTAACCCGTATTAATGCTTCCGCGCCTGTTCCACCAAGTCCTATAATTAAAATTGGTTTGTCAATAACATCTGTGCGGGTACTTGACGTTGATATGCCGCCGCCATACTCACAGTCCAGCGACTGTAATTCAGATTTTATTTCTGCCGACAACTTCATGTTTGCACCTCTTAGTCTTCGTTAATTCTGTAGGTGACTTCAATTTTTTCGATTGCGTCAACAAGAGAAAATGTTAATTTCAAATCTTTTTCCCAAATAAATTTGCGTTGGAGAAGTACGTTTTTATCAGGATCGGTAATAACGCATGCACCGTTTGTGGTAAGTTTAATCATTGACCGGTTATTTACAATTACGGGCTCTATAAATACTCCGTCTATCGGCACATTTGCTTCCAGAATGCGGCTTGCCCTTTCGCCCAAACTGACCATGAAAAATTCTGCAAGTGAAATTTTTCCTGCGAATGTATTTAGGCTGGGGGCTTCGAGAGCGGTATACTTGCCGTTGCTTAGTAACGAGCGTACTTCCAGGTGGCCCATAAATGCGTTGCGTTTTGTTTGTGTGTTAAATACAACAAAAAGAAGTGCAACCAATAAAATTACTATCAAAATACCAAGTACTATAAATATCCACGTATTAGAACGTTCTTGGACAGGAACAGGATCCGGTTCTGCCGGTGGTGGAGGCGGAGGTGGTGGTGTAGGATCATCGACAGGGGTTGACGGGTCCGGCTGTTGGACAGGAGGAGGTGCGGCAAGTGCGTCCGGACAGAAGGTAATGGATACTGTTGGAGTGGTTTGTGAAAATTCGGGGTGAGTTACATTTATGTTAATACGTACATTTTGCGGCGGATCGGGTATAAATTCTGCGGCGAAAAAATTACCGACAGCATCATACTGCATTGGCATTATCTCCAATAGACTCATGTTTAAGTCATATATGTTTATTGCAGCCTCGGATTCTGAAAGTAAAGCGCGAACTTGTGAAGGCGGTAAAGGAGTTATAAAGTTTGCTTTTACAACTACCGGAAGCGCGGGATCGAAAAAAGCGTCCAGCATACTGGGTTGGGTTATGGAGAAAGCAACATCTATCGTGTAGTTATAAATCAAATTTATAGTAATCCGGTCTTCTTGCAAGCCCCTGACACTAAGCCGCCAATCACCTGCAACGGGTTCCATGATTTTAATCATGGAATAACGGTTGGCTGCTGTCAGAGTAAATACATAGTCGTCAAAATAAATTTCTCTTCCGGAAGGGTCGTATAAACGGACCTCTGTTACGGGCCTTGTTGACAGCATAATAATATTAGCTTCCGCAACAAAATTACTGGGGATGGGAATTGTTACATCGTTAAACTCGTCCCCAACCGGTATAACGGTAGCAATTTCGTGGATAGAGGAACGTATGTGGTTTGCAAAAATTCTATGGAAAAGTTCGGGAAGCAGCGCGGCATCCTCGATAATATGTGATTCCCCATGGGTTCTGTTGGCAATTTCCCACAAAAAGTCGGCATTAACGACACCGTCGTAGTTTAAACCTATAGTGTAGATAGGTACGTTTTCGCCGACGTTTTCTACTGCCCACCATGCGTCGTTATAAGAATCTATAACAGTGCGGCCAAACCGTTCATCTAACTCAATGCGGCCGTCGGTAAACAGCAAAATCATGGGGCTGTTGTTAGCCACGGGGTTTTCGTTAATCATTTCTACCGCTGTGCGAAGTGCGAGCCCAATATCTGTCCACCCATGGTATACAAAACGGGAAACCGTGTTGCGAATATGGTTTCTTGTTGACACCGTGTGAATTGGCGAAAGCGGCATAACAGAATGCGCATCGCTGGAGAAACCGACAATACCGATCCGCGAATGACGTGTTTCCATCATATCCATAAATAAAGACGCGGCTTCCAATGTTATACGTTCCGGGTCAGAATTATTCATAGAGCCGCTGGTGTCAATAACCAAGACAACATCTATGCCTTCACTTGGATCTATGACTATTGGTGTCGCGTACAGATTGGCTGTAAAAATTGGTATTGCTAAAATAAATGCTAAAAATGTTAATAGAGAAATTGAAGTCTTGCGTTTTGTATGACTCATTAGTAATCTCCGCCTCCCAGGATTATACTGCAATTTACCCACATTTATAACATAACTGTAATCTAATTGCAATATCGCTCTACAATTTTAGTACAAAAATGACAATCTACTTGCACAGTTACCATGTTGCAACCGCACCGTCTGTTCTGGACTCTGTTCCGCCCGCCAATACGCCGCTTTCCGCGTCTCGCCATATAATTTGCCCACGGCCAAAGCTGCCGGAATCCAGGCACATGTTCACCTGATGTCCACGATTTACCAATTCTTCCGCCACATGTTTTGGGAAATGATTTTCTACTTCAAATGTTTTACCGCTAATCCATTGCCAGCGCGGCGCGTCCAGCGCGGATTGAGGGTTAAGATGAAAATCTACGGTATTCATGATAACCTGCATATGGCCTTGAGGCTGCATGTATCCGCCCATTACACCGAATGGGCCGACAGGTACGCCGCTTTTTGTTAGAAAGCCGGGGATAATAGTGTGATAAGTTTTTTTCCCGCCTGCAAGGGCATTTGTGTGTGCCGGGTCAAGACTAAAATCTGCCCCGCGGTTTTGCAGGCCAATTCCTGTGCCGGGAATAACTATTCCAGAGCCAAAGCCCATGTAATTGCTTTGTATAAAACTTACCATGTTGCCTTCGCCATCTGCTGCGGCCAAGTATACGGTACCGCTTTTGGGCGGCAGATAAGCGATTGGCTCTTGGGCTGTACCGGTAATTTTGCTGCGCAATTCATCGGCAAAGGCGTCGGAAAGCAAATCTTCCACGGAAACGTCCATATGTTCCGGGTCTGTTACGGCTTTTTTGCCGCAGGAGAAAGCTAATTTTATTGCCTCGAATTGCTTGTGGCAGGTTTCTGCATCGTATATATCGCTTTGGCTAAAACTAAACCCTTTAATGATGTTTAGAGCAATTAACGCCACAATTCCCTGGCCGCTTGGCGGTATTTCCCATACGTCGTAGCCGCGATAGTTTACGGAAATAGGATTTACCCATTCCGGTTTGAATGCCGCCAGGTCATCTGCTGTTAAAAACCCGCCGTATTTCACGCAAAAGGCGGCGATTTTTTCTGCCAGGCTGCCGCGGTAAAAACTTTCCGCGTTTGTTTCGCCAATTTCCGTAAGCGTGGCGGCGTGGCCCGGTGAAGACCAAACCTCGCCAATATACGGTGCCCGGCCTTTTGGCGCAAAAGTATCAAACCATGGAGCAAATTCCGCGCTTTGGCAGCGGTTTTTATACGCGCTGTAAGCTCGCCCCCAGCTTTTGCCCAGGGTAGGGGATAATGGGTACCCGTTTTGGGCATAGTTAATTGCCGGGGATAAAATTTCGATTAACGGTAAACGGCCAAACCTTTGCGAAAGCTCTGCCCACGCACCGGGCGCGCCTGGGACGGTAACGGGTACCATTCCCATCTTTGGCATCTCTGTATGCCCAAGAGCTTTTACATTGTCTATGGAAATACTCTGAGGCGATTTGCCGGACGAATTAAGTCCGTGCAATTCGCCTTTTGTCCAAACAATTGCGAAAGCGTCGGCACCAATACCGTTGGATGTAGGCTCTACTACAGTTAGACATGCGGCTGTGGCGATTGCCGCGTCTATGGCGTTTCCGCCTTTTTTCAAAATTTCAAGGCCTGCTTGGGCAGCCAGCGGCTGGGATGTAGCTACCATGCCCTTTGCGGCATAAAAAGTGTTGCGTGTGGATGAATAAGGGTTTTTTAACGGGTCAAAACTAGGTGTTGTCATGTTTATTTGTCCTTTCCGTTTATACGATTGCAATAATTGCAATAGAAGAAGTTGCAGATTTTCAATTTACCCCCTGATATCAGGGGGTGCCACATGAAAGGTGAACCGAAAGTTTTTATAACCCCTTGCTAACCTTGCCGGCAACTGTTAAACTTAATCTAAATGTTCATACACATTGTACCAGTATTATTTATAAATGACGAGGAGTTAATATGGGTATTTTAGAAAAAATCTTTGGAAATTACAGCGAAAAAGAAATAAAGCGTATGACACCGGCCATCGACCGCATAGAAGCTCTTGAGCCGGATATGAAACGGCTTACGGAAGGCGAACTGCGTGGCAAAACAGACGAGTTTAAACGCCGCCTTGCAGACGGACAAACCTTGGATGACATTTTGCCCGAGGCTTTTGCTGTTTTCCGTGAAGCCAACGTCCGTTTAAACCCGGACAAGCGTCACTTCCGCGTACAGCTTATCGGCGGCATGGTGCTGCACCAAGGGCGCATTGCCGAAATGAAAACAGGTGAAGGTAAAACTCAAACGGTTGCCCTTCCATTATATTTGAACGCATTGGAAGGCAAGGGTGCTCACCTTGTAACCGTTAACGAATACTTGGCCCAATACCATGCAGAGTTGATGGGGGTAATTTACAAGTACCTTGGCCTTAGCGTTGGCTGTATTCTTAACAGCCTTAAAACGGAAGAACGCCGCGCCGCCTATGCCTGCGACATTACCTACGCCACCAACAACGAACTTGGTTTCGATTACCTGCGTGACAATATGGTAGTTCATGAAAGCGAAAAAGTACACCGGGGTTTGCATTACGCCATAATTGACGAGGTGGACTCTATTTTAATAGACGAAGCCCGTACGCCGCTTATCATTAGCCGCCCCGGCGATAAATCTACAATGATGTACAGCCGCGCGGATCAATTTGTAAGAACCTTAAAAAAAGGCCGCATTTTGAATGAAGAAGACGCCATGAACCCAATTTTGCGGCAAGAAATACAAGAAGAAGGTGACTTTGTTGTAGATGAAAAACGCAAAGCTGTAACCCTAACACAAGTAGGTGTTCAAAAAACCGAACGTTACTTTGGCATAGACAACCTGTCAGACCCGGAAAATATCGAAATCCAGCACCATGTAAACAACGCCTTAAGGGCAAATTACAGTTATCAGCGTGATGTTGAGTATGTGGTAAAAGACGGGGAAATTATAATTGTTGACGGCTTTACGGGTCGTTTGATGCCGGGCCGCCGTTTTTCGGAAGGTATGCATCAGGCTATAGAAGCAAAAGAAAACGTAAAGGTTCAGCGGGAAAGCAAAACCGCAGCCACAATTACTTTCCAAAACTTTTTTAACAAGTACACAAAAAAGGCCGGCGCAACCGGTACGGCTATGACAGAAGTAAATGAATTCCGCGAAATTTACGGACTAGACGTTGTTTCTATTCCAACAAATATGCCGATGATCCGTAATGACCACCCGGATGCGGTTTACCGTACAGAAACTGCAAAATACCGCGCCATTGTACGGGACATTAAAGACTGCCATACAAGAAACCAGCCTGTTTTGGTTGGTACAACTTCTATTGAGAAATCTGAGCATGTAAGCACGCTTCTCAAAAAAGAAGGCATAAAGCACGAGGTATTAAACGCCAAACACCACGAGCGCGAGGCAGAAATTATTGCCCTTGCAGGTCAGGCGGGTAACGTAACCATTGCCACCAACATGGCGGGCCGCGGTACAGACATTATGCTGGGTGAAGGCGTGCGTGAGCTTGGCGGTCTTAAAGTAATAGGTACAGAGCGGCATGAAGCCCGCCGCATAGACAATCAGCTGCGCGGCCGCGCAGGCCGTCAGGGCGACCCGGGGGATTCCCGTTTTTATATTTCCTTCGAAGACGATTTAATGCGCCTGTTTGGCGGCGACCGCATTGGTAAGCTTGCAGACATGATAAAAATGGACGAAGACGATGTGATCGAACACAAAATGGTGTCTAACGCCGTGGAAAAAGCCCAAACTAAAGTTGAGGGCAATAACTTTGGTATTCGCAAAAACCTGTTGCAGTACGACCAGGTTATGAACGAGCAGCGGGAAATTATCTACGCCCAGCGGGACAAGGTAATTGCCGGGGAAGACATGCGCGACAAAATTATTTCAATGATAAAAGATATAGTTGGCCGCGCCGTAGACCAGTTTACCGTTGAAAGCGACACCCCGGAAGACTGGGATTTACCGGGGCTAAACGACAATTTGGTGATACTTTTCCACAAGCCTGCCTTGGAACTGACCAGTGACGAGTTAGACCGAATAACTAAAGCGCAAATAAAAGAACGGCTGTGCAACGATGCCATAGCCATTTACGAGAAAAAAGAAGCGGAAATAACCCCGGAACGTATGCGCGAAATAGAGCGCATAGTAATGATGCGTGCTGTAGACCGCCGATGGATGGATCATATAGACGAAATGGACCAGTTACGCCAGGGTATTGCATTACGTTCCTTTGCCCAGCGGGATCCGCTTGTAGAGTATAAATTTGTTAGTTACGATATGTATGAAGAAATGAGCAACGGCATACAGCTTGACACCGTCCGTGCGTTATTTAATGTAAAAGTTGCAGAAGAACAAAAATTGGAAATGAAGCAGCTCGTTAAAAAAGAAGATTTGTCCACCAACAGCAGCGAAATTGCCGCTGTTAAAAAGCCCACCCGTAGGGCTGAAGAAAAAGTAGGGCCTAACAGCCCATGCCCGTGCGGTAGTGGGAATAAGTATAAGAGATGCTGCGGGGGCAGGTAATAAAGCACTTACAAAGGAGTTGAAATAATTGCTAATGCTAGAAGAGCTAAAACGCACATTACAGCCATACAAAGCAAAATTAATCGAAATGGGAGATTCACTTTGACCTGGTCGGCTCCCGTAAAGAAATTGATGAACTGGAAGCAAAAACATTAGACCCGGATTTTTGGGGTGACCAATCAAATTCCCAGGTTGTACTAAAACAGCTGAAATTTCTAAAAAACAAAGTTGCGGCTTTCGAGAGGCTGGAAACCAGCTATGAAGACGCGTTAACCCTAGCGGATATGGGAATTGAGATGAAGGACGAGTCCATAATCCCCGAGGCAAAAGAAGCTGCCGCATCCTTCATAGACACCTACGACCAATTACGCGTAGAAACTCTGCTAAGCGGCGAATACGATGCGAATAACGCCATTGTCACCCTTCACCCGGGTGCAGGCGGTACAGAATCCTGCGACTGGACAGAGATTCTGTTTCGCATGTACGGGAAATGGGCAGAAAAGCGGGGTTATAATTTTGAGGTACTGGACTATTTGGACGGTGACGAAGCGGGTATTAAATCCGTGACCTTTCAAGTAAGCGGCGACAATGCCTTTGGTTACTTACGAAGCGAAAAGGGGATTCACCGTCTGGTGCGCATTTCACCATTCGACTCCAGCGGGCGGCGGCATACATCCTTTGCTTCCTGCGATGTTATGCCCGAACTTGACGATTCCATTTCCATAGAAATAAACCCGGAAGATTTAAAGGTAGACACATACCGTTCCGGCGGCGCAGGCGGCCAGCATGTAAACAAGACAGAATCCGCAATACGCATTACCCACATTCCAACGGGCATAATTGTCCAATGCCAAAATGAGCGCAGCCAAATTCAAAACCGTGAAAGGGCCATGAAAATGCTGCAAGCTAAGCTGTTTTTGAAGCAGCGTGAAGAGCAGCTTAGTAAACTTTCCGGCATTCGCGGCGAAATAAAGGACAACGCCTGGGGAAGCCAAATCCGCTCCTACGTTTTCCACCCGTACAGCCTGGTAAAAGACCACCGCACTAACGAAGAAACCGGCAACCTGCAAGCGGTAATGGACGGCGGGTTAGACCCTTTCATGAACGCGTATCTAATCTGGCAGCATAAGCTTGAAAGCGAGTAGACTATGCAAACCGTACAAATTACAGCCGCCAACACAAACCGCAGGCTGGACAAGTTTCTTTTTCAATATTTAAACGCCGCGCCGGAAAATTTCATTTATAAAATGCTGCGGAAAAAAAATATCACCCTCAATGAAGGGCGTGCCAAAGGCTCGGAGTTGCTGCAGGCAGGCGATATGGTGCAGCTTTACCTTGCGGACGAAACAATCGAAAAATTCCGCAAAGTACGCGAAATTTCCGAAGCCAGGCCCCTAACGGGCATAGTTTTTGAGGATGAAAACCTGCTGATTGTTAACAAGCCCCAGGGGCTTCCTTCCCACGGGGGCATGAATAAAAAGGATGACCATTTGCTTGGGCGGGTGTTGTATTACTTACAGCAATCCGGGGCTTACGACCCATCTGATACATTTGTACCGGCTTTATGTAACCGCTTGGATGTAAACACAAGCGGTTTAGTAGTGTGTGGAAAAACCCTCCACACCCTGCAAGATATAAATGCCATGTTCGCTAACCAGGGCATGGACAAAGAGTACGTTACTGTAGTTGAAGGGGAGCTTGGCAAAGTTGGTAAAAGCCGTGTTTTGCGCGGGTACTACCAAAAGGAGAGCAAAGCCAACCTTGCCCGGGTGGTAAACACCGACACGGGCAACGCGGTTACCACAGCGTACACGGTGCTGGCGGTTTCTAGAGATGGCAAGCATACATTGGTGTCTGTAAACCCTATAACCGGCCGCAGCCACCAAATACGGGCACACTTTGCCGCCATAGGGCATCCGTTGGCGGGGGATAAAAAATACGGGGGGCATTCCACACCGTTTGGACAATCGCAATTGCTGCATTGCCGCCGGTTAAGTATCCCGGCCCAGGGCATAACCTGGGAGGCACCACTGCCCAAGGGGTTACAAAAATGTATAGACGAATGGTTTTAGCAAAAAGAGTTAGCACGGAGGATAACAATGTTTAACAAAGGAAAATATGCAGCGGCGTTAATTATAACTGTGCTTTTTCTGGGTTTTGCCGGGTGCGGGCGCGGTTCGTCCTCTGGGGAAAGTACGAACGGCACCACAGTTCAAAATAATAACGAAACAACCACCGTTGAGACAACTCCAATGCCGCAGCAGCAAGCCCAAGATGCAGCTGTGGTTATGGTTTTTGAAGGTGAGCCTATTTTCGAGAATGACCTGCGCTTTGTGGCGGGCATTATGGGGTTAACCCCGGACACGGAAGAAGCACAAAATGCTGCCATGGCCCAACTGATAGAATTTATGACCGTAATCCACCACGCAAACCGGCATGGCCTTGGCATAACCCCGGAAGACATGGATGAAATGCTTCCCGTAGCGGAAATGAACGTGGGGATAATGGGGCTTTCCGGCATGATTACCGACGAACGCCTGGTAGATTTTTTTGCGGTTGGTACGCTTCTTAGCCGTTTGCTGGACCACTATGTAACAAACTACACCCCAAATATTGCGGAATACCAGCATGAATTTGCGGCTTTTGCGGAAGCAAACCGTAATTTTCTTGCGGATATTCAGTTAAAATACATTGTTAACCAAGACCTTAGCACAATGCAAAACTTGCACTACCGACTTACTACGGAAGGCACCGGCAATTTCGACGAGCTGGCTCGCGAACATTCGTTTTTTTATAACGTGGACGGCGGCGCAATACTTTATGACATTAACTTATTTCTACAAATTTTTGGCCTGTACGACCATGACAAAAATGCAATATTTCACCTGCAATCCGGGGACGTATCCCATGTTTTTTACATCGACGATTTCTTTTTTTTGGTATACATCCAAAGCCGCACAGAGGCCACGGACGCTGAAATAGAGCAGGCTTTTGTTGACACTCATACGTTTGCCCATAGGGCGGATTCCATTGATGAACTTTTAGACGGCTGGATTGCAAGCGCAGACTATACAATAAACCATAGCGTACTGGAGGCGATGCGACAATGAAAGCCATAATTTTATTAGCCGGGTATGCCACACGCATGTATCCGTTAACGGAAAATATGCCAAAGGCTTTATTGCCCATCAAAGGCAAGCCGGTAATCGACTACATTGTAGAGCAAATTAACAAACTGCCCCAAGTGGACACAATTTACGCCGTAACCAACAGTAAATTTTTTCCGCATTTTTCAAAGTGGGCAACAACTTCGTCAACGTCTATCCCCATAGAGGTGCTAGACGACGGTACAACCTCTAACGAAAATAAGCGCGGTGCAATTGGCGATATTTTTTTTGCAATAACTGAGAAAAATATTGATGACGAACTTTTTGTAGTTGCGGGAGACAATTATTTTACTTACGATTTAACAGAGCAGTACGAAGTTTTCCGTAAGACGGGCTGCGATACCGTAGCGGGAAAAGAGCTTGATGACATAGAACAGCTTAAGGCTTTTGCAGTAGCAAAGCTGGACGAGAACGGCAAGGTGCTTCACCTTGTAGAAAAACCTGATAAACCCGAGTCTAACATTGGAATATTTGCATCGTATTTCTATCGCAAAGACACAATTCCGCTGTTTAGACGGTACTTAGAAGAAGGAAACAACCCGGATTCGCCCGGCTATTTCCCCGGGTGGCTGTATAAAATCCGCGATATTTACGCATACACCATGAACGGTGACTGTTACGATATAGGGACAATTGAAATGTATGAGCAAATAAAGTAGACAAAAAATAAAATTTCGAAAGGGTTTTTGGCATGAACAAGCAAGGTACAAAGTACATTTTCGTTACCGGCGGAGTATGTTCCGGCCTTGGAAAGGGTATAACGGTTGCGTCATTGGGGCGGCTGCTTAAAGCCCGCGGGTACAAAGTCACCATTCAAAAGTTTGACCCGTACATTAATATGCAGCCGGGGCTTCTTAGTCCGTACCAGCACGGAGAGGTATACGTAACGGAAGACGGCGCGGAAGTCGATTTAGACCTTGGCCACTACGAGCGTTTCATAGACGAAAATTTGGGTGTAAACAACAGTGTATCTGCCGGCAAAATTTATTGGGAAGTTTTAAATAAAGAGCGTAAGGGTGCGTACAAAGGCGCGACTGTGCAAATTATCCCCCATATAACCGATGCCATTAAAGAGCGCATATGCCTTGCCAGCAAAGATGCTCAATCCGACATTATAATTTCAGAAATTGGCGGTACTGTTGGTGACATAGAGAGTTTACCGTTTATTGAGGCTATTCGCCAAATTTCCCAGGATAAGGGTACAGAAAATGTTATGTACATTCACTTAGTGCTTGTGCCGTATCTTAGCTTTGCCGACGAAATGAAAACCAAACCGGCACAGAACGCAGTAAAAGATTTGATGTCTCTTGGCATAAAGCCTGATGCCATTGTTTGCCGTACAGACCACCCAATGCCGGACGACATGCGCACAAAACTTGCGATGTTTTGCAATGTAGACCAAAGCTGTATTATCGAAAACCGCGATGTGAACTCTTTATACGAAATTCCGCTTTTGCTTGAAGACGAAAATTTTGCGGATATTGTTTGTAAGCAGCTGTCTTTGGATAACCCTGCCCCGGATTTGATAGAGTGGAGAAACCTTGTTAACCACGAAAAGCAGATTTCAAAAGACATTTCTATTTGCCTTGTTGGAAAATATACGGAATTGCGTGATGCCTATCTTAGTGTTGTGGAGGCGATTAAACATGCGGGCATAGGCCTAAATGTAAACGTAAATATTAAATGGATTAACTCCCGTGAACTTGATTACAGCAATGCGGCGACTCTGCTTTCCGGTGTAAGCGGAATACTTATGCCAGACGGTTACGGACAAAACGGTGTTGACGGATTAATATCCGCCGCGCGGTATGCCCGCGAACAAAAAATCCCATTCCTTGGTATTGGACTGGGGATGCAGTGCGCAATGATAGAATATGCGCGGGATGTAATGGGTCTTGCTGATGCTGCATCTGCGGAAGAAAACCCGGATGTTGTTATGCCGATTTTTGAATATATCGACAGGCAAGAAGGCAATGTTACCGGGGAAAAGCCAAAAATGCGCCTTGGTGCCCAACACTGCAAATTGGCCGAAAATTCTTTACTGGAAGCCGCCTATGGCGAAAATCAGGTGTACGAACGTTTCCGCCATTTGTGCAAGTTAAACAATATGTATCGCAATGATTTTATAAAACATGGCATGATAGAGGCCGCCATTTCCCACGACGAAAAACACGTGGAAGGGATAGAGCTGCCTACAGATGTACACCCGTGGTTTGTTGGCGTACAGTTTAGGCCAGAGTTTAAATCCCGTATAACTAAGCCCAGCCCACTTATAAAAGCGTTTTTAAATGCCTGTTTAACGGCGGCCAATGTTTAATATTGTTCTTCACCAGCCGGAAATCCCCCACAACACTGGGGCTATTGGCCGTACTTGTCTAATGACAAATTCTGCGTTGCATTTGGTTCACCCGTTGGGGTTTTTCCTGGACGAAAGAAGCCTTAAGCGTTCCGGGCTAGATTACTGGCATAAAATTTCTGTACGCGAGTATATGAACTTTAAGGACTTTTTGGACAAGAACCCGCAAGCTAATTTATACCTGGCAGAGTCCGGTGACGGGCAGTTTTACACAGATGTAAATTTCAGCCCCGGCGATTACATTATGTTTGGCAGCGAAACCACGGGCATCCCCAAAAGCATAATGGACAAATACAGTAACCGCATAATAAAAATACCGATGGCAGACGAAGAGCGGTCCCTTAACCTTTCTGTTTCCGTAGGAATTGTATTGTACGAAGCCTTGCGGCAAAACGGGTTTACAGGGCTTATGTAAACACCATTCTAATTTCACTTAAGGCCTTACCGCCAATGATTATTTCCTTTTGCGCACCGTCAACGGTAAAGCCGCATTTTTCGTAAAACTGCCGCGCCCGGGTATTTTCTTCAAGCACCCATAGGAAAATTTCCGTGCAGCCCATGTCGTTAAGCTGTTTTTGGGCAAAATCCATCATTTTGCGGCCGTAGCCCTTGCCCCAAAAATCTTCAAGCAAATAAAAGCCGCCAATTTCCCCGGTGCCGGGCTTGTCTTCGTCACGGCTGTTCCAAAGCACCAACATGCCTATTATCTTGCCGTCATAGGTTGGCAAAAAATAATAGCAATTTTTTTCATGAATACGTTCTTTAAACAATTCTGCCCGCTTTGTTAAGTTTGTGGCCATGTTGCGCAAGTGTTCGTCGGGTACAATTCCTTTGTATGCAGCCTGCCATGCGGAAATATGGCAGGCTGCTAATTCGTGTGCGTCTTCCAACAGTGCTTTTCTAATTTGAAAACTCATACAATCATACACCTTCCGATAGCCGATATTTTGACGGACTGCAGCCAAATTGCTTCTTAAAATAACGGGAGAAATATAACGGGTCTTCAAAGCCAACCTCTAAAGCAATTTCCTTTATGCTTTGTTCCGAACGTCTGATTTTGGCAGCCGCTACATTCATTCGGTATTGGAGTAAAAACTGCTTTATTGAGATACCAATCTCTTCTTTAAAAATTTTACTTAGGTAATTGCGGTTTACCGAAAGCATATTCGCCAATTCTTCTACCAAAAGATGGTTGCTGTAAGACATTTCGATCATAGAAATTACATGTCGAACATGATCACGTTTGTTGTAGCTTGCCAATTTACTTGGCTGCTTACTATTCTCATTATCTTTTAAAAGGTAATGCAGCAAACGGTACATAATAGATTGGTGGAGCATGGTATTTATATTCTCATCGGTACAATCGACAAAGTAGTCGTCATCTATCAGGTCAAAAGTCTCCATTATTTTGTCTGTGTATTTTGTTTGTATAACAACAGACCCGTCGGAAAACCCGGTTTTTGAAATAATTTGCCCGGCATCAAAACCTGCAAACCCCAGCCAGTAATATTCCCATGGGGTTTTTGTATCACTTACATAGCTGGTAATTTCATACGGGCGGATAATAAAGCAATCACCGGCTTTTGCCGAAAAGACCTCATCTCTGCCACGAATGTGTATTTGCCCGGAACCCTGTACGATAAAGTGAATAATAAAATGATCCCTGACTATTGGCATTATCTCGTATGAGGGTGGTGTTTGATGGTAGCCAAGTTGAACTAAATCCAACCCGTTTAACCTCTCGGAAGAATGTACGTGGAAAAATTTATATTCATTGCTGTTGTGTACACCAATTTGCTTCATACACACTCCTCCTTTGTGATAAGTATACTGACTTTATTAAATTTTGTCCATAAATTAGATACATTTGTCCATCTACTACACATTGTATATGTGATAATCTGATAAAAAACAAAGACTGGTTGGAGCGATTCTGCATGAACTTAATTCCGCCCAAATATGGTACAACACCAAATTATTTTTGCACATGGGATGCACAGCATACCTATAACAAAAATGTTGGCAATACAGACCCTCTTGCCCATGTAGGCGACCAAGGGGCATCCTATGCCAGAGAAAGCTTAAATGAGAATTCTCTTTTTGGAAAAAATGGCATTGCTTTGCAGCACAAAGAAATTAGAGGGGACTTGTTTCTTGTCCTGGACGATGGGTGGGATGTGCCATATGGGTTAAACCCATCTATTCAAAGGCATGAGTTTGGCTCACTTTTGCTAAATGAAGACAGATTTCCTTCCTTCGCAGGCAACCCCGCTGAAAGGCTGCGTAAAATTAATGAGAAAGTAAAGGAACTTGGCTGGCGGGGTATTGGCCTTTGGGTAGCTTCTCAAGCCCGGGGGGAACATGACGATAAAAAACTTCCCTTGGAAGAAGCAGAGGTATATTGGAGAGAACGGGTGATTTGGTCCCGCGAGGCCGGTATTCCTTATTGGAAGGTAGACTGGGGTGTATACGCAACCGACCCAGCCTTTAGAGAAATGCTTACAAAAATAGGCAAGGAATTATACCCAGAACTGCTGATTGAACACTGTGTATGTATGAATCCTTACAATAAAGGCAAAGGACGTATTTCAACATGGGAGCCGCAGGCGTCCTTATGTAAGGAAATATTTTACTTCAGCGATGTTTTCCGCTCTTATGATGTTATTAACCCGTTTGGCCCTATGGTTACTATGGACCGTGTGGCACATCTGCTAACCTCTACGGTTGCCGATGATGCCCTTGGGTTAATAAATTGCGAAGACCAGGTTTACTTGGGGGCGGCATTGGGCTGCACGCTTGGCATTATGCGTGCCAGCATGGATAGAGAAAACCCAAGTAATAAAATGAACGAGCCGATACGTGCAGTAAAATGGCAGCGCATTGCGCCTGCATTTGGCGCAGAGAAGGCAAAAACCTATGTAAGTGACGAAATTGTGTATGACAGTTGGTTTTTTGAACATGGTGAAACATGGGCGGCGGAAGTACACAGTAAAGAAGTAAAACAGGGTAGCCCACTGGCAGTATCCAGAGGTATCTCCTTGCCAATTGCAACCGGGTTTAAAGAAAAGGCCCCCTTTATGGCAGCAGCCCGCAACCCAACAGGCGCAGTATCAATAGTAACTTTACCAAGAATATTTGCGGAACGGCGTGTGGAAACACCTTTATGTAATATTCTTCTTGAAGAGTGCCCGGCAGACTGCCCGATTGGTATTTTTGGGTACTACGGTCAGTTAACACTTGGGTTTGACAAAACAGTAAATGGCAAAAAAATATATGCTCAAGACCTGGCCTGCGACACAGCTGTTGACATAACAAAGGATGTAACGGTAGATGATACCCGCTTAACAATCTGCGGCAGTTTAATCCGTAAAATTTCCGGCAGCTTGGCAGATGATAAGTCTGAGCCGGGCATTGTAATCTTGTTAGTTTAATGCTTATGCATATAAAAATATCCGAGGAGGATGAAAAAAATGAAAAAAAACATTAACACATTAGCAAAAGTTATCATTATTATGACACTGGCACTTTTACTATTTGCAGCTTGCGGTCGCAATGGTAACGGCAATGAGGCAAATGAAGGAACACCAACCGTAACACCTCCTGCTGCGAACGGTGCAGCCGACACCCCAGTAGCACTAGACAATGAAGCGGAAGAAACTGCCCACATTTTTGGTGTACATCAGCCCGTAGACTTTGGCGGCAAAGAATTCCGCTTTGGTGCTTGGTGGGATGGAGGAATATGGCAAACATGGCCATGGGACGAGCCGGACCCTGCAACATCCGGGAACTATCTTGTTGACCGTAAGCTGTTTGACAACGCCCGCCGTGTAGAGCGTGAGTTTAACATTGTTTTTGTAGATGCTGTAACACCCCATGGGTATATGATTCCAAATATTACGGCATCTGTTTTAGCCGGGGCCCCAATTATGGATGTTGCAACACTATCCGGAACAATGCAGCTGTCTGCAGTAACGGGGGAATTGCTTGTTCCGCTTGATACAATTAATTTGCCAAACTCGGACCTATTGGGTCCGCAAATCTACACCCGTATACAAAACCCGGGTTTTGGCCATTACTGGTCATTTATTTACAACCAGCCCAGCCTTCATGTGCCGGTTTTGGGCGTTAATTTAGACATGATTCACGCCACAGGTGCCCCCAATCCTGTTGACCTGTTTAATGAAGGCCGTTGGAATTGGGACACTATGCTTGAAGTAATGCGAATGACCACACGTGACACAACCGGCGACGGCACCATAGACCAATTTGGTCTATCCGGCCCCATTGTTTACATTACAAGAAATCTAATGGCTGCAAACGACGGCATTCTAATGACAAGCGATTTTAATTATGGTATAGACCATCCAAATACTATTGAAACACTAGAGTTTCTGGAAAGAATATTTGCCGAAGGACTTTGGGAGAATTGTGGCTCGGCTATGCCGGATATCGGCTGGGGAGGAAACTTCTACAGACATAGAGATGGCAACTCTGCATTATTTATAGTTTGGGCTTGGGCATTGGGCGACGGGTTACCATATGAATGGGCTGTAGTGCCATTTCCAAACGGGCCTTCCAGCATTTTGGGCAACACATCTATGGATGGATGGGCACAAGGACATACATTTGTTACCGGTTCTTCATGGGCCCCTGCAGACCTTCTTAAGGTAGTTGAAGAAATACACGCATGGCCGGGTAACGAAGTTGACTTGCTGGTTGCGGGCGCAATTAGTTCCGGACGCGCAACATTCCCTACAGATGATGACATTTATCGCGTGTTCCATGCTTCTGCTACAATAGCCAGGGATTTAGGCATAAATGTCTATGGTTATGGCGGAGTAGTTGGCCGTATTATAGAGAACATGTTTAACCGCGAGTTTACACTTATGCAAGCAATTGAAACATTCCGCCCAGAGTTCCAAGAAAGACTGGACGAAGTGTTTAGGCCGTAATCTGTATAAATTATGAAGGGGCTGACGAAACAGCCCCTTTTTGTGCTCTTGGAAATTGCTCTTTACGAAACGTGCGCGCAAGCGCGCTTTATATCGAAATAAAATGAGGAATGATTCTTATGTTTAAGCCACGCAGGGAAATAAGCCCTGAAAAGCCCTTATTGCACTTTAAGTACAACGACCCGGATATTATTCCGGCTGATTTGCTACCTTTTGCCGCATTGTGTGTGGACGCATTGCACAAAGGTTATGAAAAACACCTGGACGCATATTTGCAAAAAAACTTACCTGTAGTAATGCAAACAGAAAATTGGAACAGCTACCAAAGGGATTGGGCCGTTACACCCGATCGATTAGATGAAGTTTTGGCCGCATATGAAAATATTGTGGCCGTTTCGGTAGTAGAAATGTCCTGTTTTGCTTTAAACGAAGAGCAAAAGCACCGTATTTTGGAAATGGCTCGGGTGTGCAGCAAATACGGTGTATATCTTATTTGGGAAGACATGGGTTATCCGGACCGCAAGCATGTTTTTGCCCGGGCAGGTGATGACAAAGAATTTATCGCCTTCCTGCAAGAAAACCCTCAGACTTTTATTTTTGTAGATAAAGTGAACGGATGGGGTCAATACCACTTAACCCGCAGCATGGCCATGGGGTATTGGCTATGCGGCTATTCCAGCGCATGGGGCATTAACGTAGAAGATTTTTGGTGGTACGAGCAAGGGTATAACCGCTTGTATCAGGAAGGGGATAGCCGAAGCGACTACTACCACCCCTTATTCCAACGTTTGGGGCCTTCCATTGAGGGTATGATCGTATCCATTTTGGAATTTGGCTGCCCCGAAGCCCTTATGGGTCAAATATTAGTTGCCGCTATGTTGCAAGGCGCAAGTATAATCAGCTTTGAGTGCGCAGACAGGATGATTGCTTCCGGCAAAACCCGTACCCCTTTGTTTGACCGGGTATTGTATCCTTTGCAGGCAATGGCGGTAAACGAACAATGGCTGCCCGGCAAAGCGGAGGTTTTGGAAAAAATCAAAGCCGCTTACGTGGCCGATGACTGGGAAAGCGAACTCTTTTGCCTGCCTGCAGACCAGCCTTTTTTAGACCTGTATTGCCCTGGCCGCGCACTGGATAAAGTGAAAAAAGACAATTCCAGCGGAAGTATTTTGCAATCCACAGGGCGGTATTATGTGGTGCCGGTAGTTCCGGCTTTTGCCCGCAATCAAGCCGCCGCCGTATTTAACACATTGCTGGACAGCCAATGCCAAGACCGGCGTGCTTTCTTTGACGCGCACTACCCCAACCCCCATGACACTGATATGTGTATCGTACAAGTGGGCAAACGCTGGTTATTTTCCCATACGGAAGAAAACGCCGACGTTGTGCAGAGTTTTCACAATGTAACCGTTGCCGGTTTTACCATGAGCGGAATTTTCCAACCCCATAGCTATATGCTGCTTACGGAAACAGATGACGGCATGACTATTCACCTTAATAATTTTAGAAGTGATGCCAATGCTGCTGTTTATGATAACCGGAACTTTTCCCGCAGCGTGTATATAGAGAGTTACATCAGAGACGATTGCCCATTTTTGGGGCAGAATAGGGAAACGGTACTGTCTTTTGCAGGTACTCCCGCCATACACGCAGAAGGAGCCGCGGAGTTGTTTGTTCGTAATAGCGAAGGGCGCACAACCGTAAGCCTGTGGCATAATGGACCGGTTAATTTGCGTGTGATAAAATTAAAATAAATCCAAGGTACCCCCTGATATCAGGGGGTACGACACAAGGAGGAAAACAAATGGCACAACACAATTATCTGCCAACAGGTGGAGGATGGAAAAAATATGAGGGGAACCCAATCTTGGGGAACGAAGCATTGGGCACCTGCTTTGACGTATTTATGTTGCCGGATGAAGATGGCTTGCGCATGTATTTTTCGTGGCGGCCAAAAAAATCTTTGGCTGTATCTTTAAGCCAGGACGGCATTAAATGGAGTGAGCCAAAAATTATTTTAGAACCCCGGCAAGAAACGGCGTGGGAAGATGATTTGAACCGTAATTGTGTTGTAAAAGTCGGAAATATTTATCATATGTGGTATACAGGCCAGGCCAGGGGGCATAGCTGCATTGGTTATGCCACCAGCCGGGACGGTTATCATTTTCAGCGGCAGGGGGTTGGCGAACCGGTTATGATTCCCGAACGGTATTGGGAAAACCGCTCTGTAATGAACCCTTTTGTGCTGTGGGATGACCGGCAGCAGCAATTTAGGATGTGGTATTCCGGCGGCGAAACTTACGAGCCAAACGCCATTGGCTACGCCACCAGCCCGGACGGTGTTAATTGGCGGAAACATCCGGCAAATCCCATTTTTGTACACGATCAAAGTAATCCTTTCGAGCAGGAGCGGCTGGGTGCCTGCCAAGTGGTACCGGTAGACGACGGATACTTGATGTTTTATATCGGCTACGAAGATATTGATACGGCCCGGATATGCGTGGCAAAATCTCCGGACGGTATCACCCGTTGGAAACGAAGCCGTCATAATCCAATTATTTCGCCTTCAAAAGGCGAATGGGATGGCCATGCCTGCTACAAACCCGGCGTACTATATGACCGGGGCGCAGACAAATGGTATTTATATTACAATGGACGTCATCATGCACCGGAATATATTGGGCTGGCAACACTGGAGGGTTCTGACCTTGGATTTTAATGAAATGTACAACCGTATGGCAGGATATGTAGCAATTTTCAATAAAAACGACAGAGATCAAAACATCTGCCTGATAAATAATGACCGGGTATTGGAATGGATGAGCAAGAACATACCAATGGTTGATTTGCCCGACAAGGTTATAGAGCGGGCCTATTATTTTCGTTGGTGGTCGTATCGAAAGCATATCCGCAAGTCACCGGACGGTTACGTAATTACAGAGTTTATGCCCGACGTGGCTTGGGCGGGAAAACATAATACAATTAACTGCGCCGCCGGGCATCATTTTTACGAAGGACGCTGGATAAAGGAAACTAAGTATTTGGATGAATACCTTCGCTTTTGGTTTGAAAGGGGAAGCTTACGCAGTTACAGCTGTTGGTTGGCTGATGCAGCATATAAACGCTACTTAGTCACAGGGGACATTGCCCCCATAAAACGGCACTTTTCCGATTTTATTAGCAATTACGAAGCCTGGGAGCTGGAACGAAGCGATGATAATGGCTTGTTTTGGCAGGTTGACGATCGGGAAGGCATGGAGCTGTCCATAGGCGGGACAGGCCAGCGTCCGAATATTAACAGCTATATGTATGCGGATGCCAAAGCCATATCGGCAATGGCTCTGTTGCTTGGTGATAAAGAAAGAGCAGTGCAATTTGAAGAAGAAGCCCGTCGTATAGGGGCTTTGATGCGGGATATACTTTGGGACGATAAAATGGGCTTTTTTAAGACCTTTGTTACGGAAAAGCATATGAAAATTCAGCACGAGAAATATCACTGGGCCGATGATGCATATACAAACCAGCCCTTAGGCTTATGCCCGGTGCCGGAGTTATTTGGCTATACGCCTTGGTATTACGGAGTAATGGACGAAGCCGCCGAGGATTATTTAAAGGCTTGGCGGTTTATTACAGACCCGGATTATTTCGCCGGGCCTTTTGGGCTTGCAACTGCACCTATAAGCCACTCGGATTTTATGCGCCCTCACCGCCATGAATGTGCATGGGATGGGCCTTCCTGGCCTTTTGCTACCTGCCAGGCCTTAGGCGCAATGGCGCGCACATTGCGGAATTACCCGCAGTTGGACATGGCCGACGATTTTATGAAACTTATAACACAGTACGCAGCGGCACACCGGTTAGAGGAAATTGATTGGGTAGACGAGAATTATGATCCCCTCACCGGAGAGTGGATTGCACGTAAACGTTTGTATGAGCGAAACGACAATAATAAGGACAGAGGGCAGAACTACAACCATTCTACATTTTGTGATTTAATTATTAGCGATGTAATTGGTCTTCAATTTGACGAAAATGGCCGGATTTCTGTAAACCCGCTGGCCAAAGACTGGCCATATTTTTGTTTGCAAGGTATTTATGCCCACGGTAATGAGCTGTGTGTTATGTATGATAAGGATGGTTCCCGTTATGGCATGGGTGCGGGACTTAAAGTAAGAGTGAACTAAATATATGCCCCTAACCACAATTTCTATGGTATAATCACATTGACGAAGGGAGGCGGCTGCTGTGTCAATGGGGTTTATACTTGGCAAGCCGGGAACGGGCAAGACAACGTTATGCTTGCGCGAAATTCAACAGCACTGGGATGGCAGTGCGCCGTTGTATTATCTTGTGCCGGAGCAGTTCTCTCTGCAATCCGAAAAATTACTGCTTACCTTCCGTAACGCCGCAACACGTGTACAGGTGTTAAGCTTTAACCGTTTGGCTTACAGGCTGTTTGCCACTTTTGGCGGCGCACCCGGCAAACTTGCGGATGATTTAGGTAAACAAATGCTCCTGCGGAAGGTGCTTTTTGAAGTTGCCGAAAATCTTACATATTATAAAAACGCGGCAGACAAACACGGTTTTGTGGACTCATTGGCGGATACCATTACGGAAATGAACCAGTACTGCGTTACAGCCGGTGACTTGCGGCTTAGGGCAGAAAATTCGCCCCTGGCGTTGGCGGCCAAGCTTATGGATATTGCAGAAATTTCCGGTGCGTACCGCAGGCTGGTAACGGGGCGTTACTTGCTAACGGATGACATGCTGGATATTCTGTGCCAAAAATTAGACGCACTGCAGCAGGAAAACGCGGCCTTGCCATTGCTTGACGGGGCTTACTTTTGGGTGGACGGTTTTTCCGGGTTTACACCCCAGGAGCGGCAAGTGTTAAAATGTATAATGAAACGGGCAGCTTCCGTGTCAATTACTTTAACCACTGATTTGCAGACACCGTCTTTTTCTCCGCCGCAAATTACCATGGAAAAGCTTACGAAATTGGCTAATGACAACAATATTCCAATAAAGCCTGCGGTGCTGTTGGAAGGAAATTTCCGTCAAGCGGAATCTCCGATGTTGGCACACTTTGTGGAAAATTTTACGATGCTGCCTGTTAAAGGACACGATATTGCATGGAATGGCGGCGACACAGCAAACAGTAATTCTATAGAAATAATTTCCGCCCCGGACCGATACGCCGCGGTAAATACCGCCGCAAGCTGCGTCTTGGAATTAGTGCAAAAAAATGGCTGCCGTTTCCGCGACATTGCCATCTTGTGCGGTGACCGCACCCACTACGAAAAGGTGTTGCAGACAACCTTCGACCGGTTAAACATCCCGTTATTTGTAGATACGGAAACAGATATTTTATCACACCCGCTTACAGAATTAATACGAGCCGCATTGGACATTGTCGTGCGCAATTGGAATTACGAAAGTGTTTTTCGGTTTCTAAAAACACGCATGACGGGCCTTCCCCTTGAAATTGTAGATGTTTTGGAAAATTACGTGCTGGAACACGGCATTTCTTCTTATCGTTGGCGGTACCCTTTTACTAATCCTATTGCAGAGCAGGCGCGGACAAAATTACTTGACTTGCTAAATAATATAACTTGGTCCAAAAATGGGACCAACTCAAAAGACACGATACAAAATTACTGCCAGCGGGTTTTTGACATGCTGTATGCCCTAAGCGTCCCCGAAACTTTGCAGCAGTGGCACGAAACCCACACTGCAATGGGTGACCATGCCACTGCCAAAATGCACATGCAAATATGGCCAAAAATATGCGAAATTTTTGATAAACTTGTGGAAATGCTGGGGGATGAAAAAGTAAACGTGCGGACCTTTGCCGCAACTTTGGACGCGGGTTTTAGACAAGTTGGACTGGGGCGGGTTCCGCCCACAACGGATCAGGTTGTACTAGGTGACATTGGCCGTTCCCGGTACCCGCAAATTAAGGCGATGATAATTCTTGGGGCAAATGAAAATGTTTTGCCGCCGGTACCGGCCCAATCCGGTTTATTTACTGACAACGAGCGTCAAACCCTTCGCAATACAGGGGTAGAACTTGCCGCAGAAAGTATGTACCGCATGGCGGAAAGTTACTATAGTCTGTACTGTGCCCTTTCCCAGCCAAGTGAAAAATTAGTGTTTATGTATTCACAGGCGGAAACAAGCGGAAAACCTTTGCGGCCTTCGCCAATAATCGGCCGCTTACAGGAAATGTTCCCGGGGCTGAGTATAAAACCCGCGCCGGAAATATCCGAGTACGGCAAAGTAAAGCCGCCTGCGGCAGAAATTACAACTTTGTCGGAAATTTCTACAGCCCGCCTATACGGCGACAATATTACAACTGCCGCTTCACGGTTGGAATCCTTCGCCCGCTGCCCGTATGCATATTTTATGACGTATATCCTAAAGGCCAAACCGCGCAAGCGTTTTGAAGTGCTGCCTACAGATTTAGGAAGCCTTTTTCACGATGTACTTGCGCAATTTTCCAAACGGGTTTGGGAAAACGGCAGTAATGACACCGAGCTAAACCGTGGGGAAATTGCCCGGCATGTAGATGAAATTGTAAACAGTCTAACTGTGGAATCCGGTTTGTATCACGACAACGCCCGCAATAATCACGTATTAAACAAAGTACGAAGGGTGTCATCGGCATCTATTTGGGCCTTAAGCGAGCATATTCGGCTGGGCGAGTTTGCCCCAACACTGGCAGAACAGGAAATACGTACAAATGAGGGCATCCCCCTTGCCAACGGCAAAACCATGACACTTACGGGGTACGTAGACAGGGTGGATACATTGGAAGCAGACGGCGAGGAATACATTAAAATAATCGACTACAAATCCGGCAATACGAAATTTAGCATAGACGACGTACGCAAGGGGATTCAGCTGCAGCTTATGATATACATGAACGTACTAATAGCAATGCGGAACGCTAAACCCGGCGGAATATTTTATTTCCCTATAGACGACCCTATCCTTGCTACGGATGTTGACCTAAATGACGAAATATTGGAGGAGGGCCTGCTAAAACAATTTAAAATGTCGGGCATTGTCCTTGCAGACAACATAACAGTAACCGGGCTGGACAAAACCCTTGCGCCCGGCGTAGGTTCCAATGTAATTCCCGTAGCAATAAATAAAGACGGACGGTATAAAAAATCTGCCAGGCCAACAGCCCTAAACCTGGATGAATTTATTGCCCTGGGGCAAGAGGTTGAAGAGAAAATAAAAGAGCTGGGCGAACGTATGACCTGCGGCGATATTTCTGCAGAACCGTATACGAAAGGCCAAAAAAGCCCTTGCAATTTTTGTAATTATGGTGCAATATGCGGTAAAGCAAATGTGTAGGCTTTTGCCCAAAACAAACGGAAGGTTTGATTTTTTGTGTACGACATTGTAATAATCGGCTGCGGCATTGTAGGCGCGGCCACGGCATACGAACTTTCAAAATACGATTTAAAAATTGCGGTTTTGGAAAAAGAAAATGATGTGGCTGTAGCCACAACCAAGGCAAACAGCGCGATTATTCATGCCGGATACGACCCAAAACCCGGTACGCTTATGGCAAGGCTTAACGTAGAGGGCGCAATTCTTGCGAAGGAAATATTTACGGCTTTGGACGTGCCACACAAGCAATGCGGCGCGCTGGTGCTGGCTTTTTCTGACCGAGAAATATCTACACTGGAAGCACTACTGCAAAACGGTATTGAAAATGGTGTACAAGGCCTTCGTATTCTTAGTAAAACCCGAGTGTTGGAACTTGAACCAAACATAAACGGTGATGTTGTGGCCGCATTGCACGTGCCGTCTACCATGATTGTAAGCCCGTGGGAATACGGGCTTGCTTTGACTGAAACCGCCGTAAAAAACGGGGTGGAACTGCAGCGTGAATGCGAGGTTTTGACAATTGAAAAAACAGAAACCGGCTATAAACTGCAAACGGATGAAGGGGAAATTTACACCCGCTATGTAATTAACGCCGCAGGGCTTTACGCGGATAAAATTAGCATCTGCGACTCTTTTAAAATAACCCCGGACCGGGGGGAATACTTTTTGCTGGACAAAAGCGAAGGCACACGTGTAAATCATGTTGTGTTCCAATGCCCGTCCAAAGTAGGGAAGGGTGTTCTTGTGGCACCTACCGTACACGGCAACCTTATTGTTGGGCCAAACAGTGTGGAAATTGATGATCACGGTGACGTATCAAATACTGCCGCCGGTCTTCATTTTGTTAGAGCCGCCGCGCAAAAGTCCGTTCCCGGAATAAATTTCCGCGCAAGTATCCGCAACTTTGCGGGTAACCGCGCCAAAACGGATTATGGGGATTTTATTATCGAGGAAGCGGAAAACACGAATGGCTTTATAAACCTGGCGGGAATTTCTTCTCCGGGGCTTTCTGCCGCGCCTGCAATTGCAAAAAGGGCGGTAAAGCTTTTGGCGGAAAGCGGCCTGGATTTGTGCAAAAAAGAGAATTTTATAAATGAGCGAAGCCGTATCCGTTACAACGAACTTTCTATAGCCGATAAAACGCGGCTGGCGGCCAAAGACCCTGCCTACGCCACTGTAATTTGCCGCTGCGAAACTGTTACACTGGGAGAAATACGGGACGCTTTAAACTCGCCAATCCCACCCCGCAGTGTAGATGCTGTAAAACGCCGCTGCGGCGCAGGCATGGGCAGGTGCCAGGGCGGCTTTTGCGGGCCGCGTGTAGTGGAAATACTGGCGGCCCATTACAATTGCAGCCCCACAAAAATTTTGCAAGACGGGGCAGGGACCCACATTCTAACATCAGAGACAAAGGCCGGGGGGTGTTGCAGTGATAAATAACAATTACGACCTTATCGTAATAGGCGGCGGCCCGGCGGGCCTGGCAGCTGCATACAGCGCGTGGCAGGAAGGCCTTCGGGATATTTTAATTATCGAGCGGGACAAGGAACTTGGCGGCATATTAAACCAATGCATACACAACGGCTTTGGCCTGCACTATTTCAAAGAAGAATTAACCGGCCCGGAATATGCAGAACGTTTTATTGACCTTGTAAACACCACGGAAATTGAAGTTTTGCTTGACACCATGGTACTGGAAATTACCCCAAACCGGGAGGTACACGCCGTAGGCAAAACCTGCGGGTATGTTGTGCTTAACGCTAGAAGCATCGTGCTTGCCATGGGCTGCAGAGAGCGCACCCGGGGCGCGATTGGCATAGTCGGTACCCGCCCCGCCGGTATTTTTACCGCAGGTGCCGCCCAGCGGTATTGCAACATGGAGGGCTACATGGTGGGCAAGCAGGCTGTTATACTTGGCAGCGGCGACATTGGGCTTATTATGGCCCGCCGCATGACACTGGAAGGCGCGAAAGTGCTTGCCTGTGTAGAAATTATGCCGTACTCCGGCGGCTTGACCCGCAACATCGTACAATGCCTGCACGATTACGACATCCCGCTGTACCTATCCCACACTATTAGCGAAATACGGGGCAAAAAGCGGGTAGAGCAGGTTGTGATTTCCAAAGTGGACGAAAACCGCCGCCCAATACCGGGCACGGAAATGGTAATTGACTGCGATACAATTTTACTCTCTGTGGGGCTAATCCCGGAAAACGAACTGGCCCGGGCCGCAGGCATAGACCTGGACAGCCGCACCGGCGGTGCCTTTGTTAACGAAAATATGGAAACATCCATACCCGGCGTATTTGCCTGCGGCAACGTTTTGCACGTACACGACCTTGTGGATTTTGTTACCGCGGAAGCGGAACGGGCAGGGGCTTCCGCCGCTGCATATGTAAAAAATTCTGCCGCGCCCGCCACTGAAATGCTGCGGGTCACAAACGGGAACGGCGTAAGCTACACGGTCCCCCAGCGTATAAACAAAGCCGCCTTGGAAGCCAACACGCGTGTATTTTTCCGTGTAAACCGCATCTTTCACCAAAGCAAAATTGCCGTTATCTGTGGCGAAAATGAAATTGCCTCTTACAAGCGCGCCCACATGGCCCCCGGTGAAATGGAGAGCATTCTAATTCCCAAAAANTTACTGGACAGCGTAACCGGTGAAATAATTATTGCTTGCCGGGAGGTGGCAAAATGACAAAATTTATATGTATCGTCTGCCCTAAAGGCTGCCACCTGGAAGTTGACGAGAACAACAACTACGCCGTTACCGGACACGACTGCGTACGCGGTGTAGAATACGGGCAAACGGAGCTTAAAAACCCAACCCGGGTTATTACATCTACGGTAAAAATAACCGGGGCTCTTCACCGCCGCTGCCCCGTGAAAACCGCGCAACCAATCCCAAAGGGCTTAATTTCGGACGCTATGCGCCTGTTGGATAGTGTGGAATTGACTGCCTCGGTTAAAATTGGGCAGGTGGTAGTAGAGGATATTTGCGGTACCGGGGTGGCTTTTGTCGCTACAAGGAGTATGTAGGGGGTTCATTATGACAAAGCAGAAGGCTAATCTTAATTGATACAAACGTAGTTCGAGATGCCTATGATTGTTTTGCATAAGAAACCCAGAATAGGGAAATTATCAGATGTAAATACCCACATGGGGTGGAGGACAGCGAGGTTAAAACAATGCCAGCAAACACAACAAAAGTCTTGTCATACTACGAGGATTACACAAATAGAGCCGGTGAGGAAAACAGAGCAACGTCGTCACGTTCCGCCAGCTTAGAGTTTCATTACACAAAAAAAGCACTTAGCGAGTATATTGACAAAAACAGCCGAGTGCTTGAGGTAGGATGCGGAACGGGATACTATGGAATGTATTTTGCCGATAAGTGTAAAGAATACTTGGGAATTGACCTTTTTCCGCATCACATTGATATTTTTCAGTGCAAAATTCAAGAAAATGGGCTGGTAAACCTCTCATGTTGTGTTGGTGATGCCACAAACCTTGAGGGGTTGGCGGACAACAGCTTTGATGTGGTTTGCTGCCTTGGCCCGTTGTATCATTTGCCGCCAAAAGATAGGGAAACTGTGCTTGCCGAATGTAAAAGGGTATGTATTCCCGGCGGAATTATAGCCTTAGCCTATATAAATAAAATAGGCACTTATACGGGCGCATGTATACAACTTAGTGAGGTTTATCCAAATGAGAAGGCAAATGAGTGTGTGCTTAGGTTAGGTATAAACGACGATGACACGCCGTTTTATTTCACTACGCCGGAAGAAATGGAAGCTTTGGCTGCCCGCCACGGATTATCCAAAGTCCGCAATATGGGAACAGATTATTTTATAACTATGGGTGTAGTAGATCAAATGGATGATGAAAAGTTTGAACTATACATGGCCCTGGCAGATGAAATGGTTAAACATGAATCCTGTACCGGGATGAGCAACCATGCGCTGCTTTTGTGCAGGAAAACTTGAGATAACATTTTTAACTCCCATAATCCTCTAAAATCCGGAACAGCGCATCTTCAGTATAAATATAAATGCCTTTGGCAAGCCGTTCTTGTTCCTCCGGCGGTAACGAACTTACGGAAGTGTTGGTAACTGTGTGAAGATAGTTACCGGTTTTACTTTCGTAATTTACATAAAATACAACAATATATCCGTCTTGGGATGTTACTAAATAACGGTGAGAAGGCGCGGCACCAAGCCCCGGTACCGGTAGATAGGTAATGTCTGTTGCGGCCTGATTTCCCAGGAAATAGTCATCGTCAAAATTTGTAACTGAAATATCTTTTTGTACATACCCGACTTCCGTTTCTGCGACCACAGCCCTTAGAGTGTGTACCGGCCCCCAAATAAGATAACCGGTTAAAAACCCTAAAAGTGAAAAGCATATGGCGATTAAAATCAATATATTCCTGTCGCGCTTTCTCATTTCCCTCATGGATGTGTCTCCTTTGCGTATAGCTTCTTTTACGCAAAGGATTGACAAATACAATGGAAAATATACCTATGGCTTAATAATTTTTGCGTCGCCCCATGTGCGTTCTAAGTTGTAATAATCCCGGGATTCCTTGTCAAAGATATGCACAACAATGTGGCCAAAATCCAAAAGTGTCCAGTTGGCGGAATGTACACCTTCCCTGTGGCGGACAGTTATGCCGTGTTTTTCCAAGGTGTCTTCGGCGGTTTCTGCCAGGGCGGCAAGCTGGGGTGCGCTTCCGCCGGTTACAATAAAAAAGTAGTCTGCAATTGGGGTTAGTTCTCTTAAATCCATCAGGACAATATTTTGCCCAAACTTTGCGTCAATTGCTTTGTAAAGTTCTAATACTGCGGTCAAATCTTTGTTCTCATTCATTAACTATTTTCCTCCTAATGTCTTTATCGCGTCTTGCGACCAGTGGTGTATTTTTTTGCCGCGTCCAATGTCCATGTCCCGCATGGCGGTTAGGCCCAGGGATAACGCTTTGTTTATGTCAACATAGGCCAGTTCCCGCATTTCCCTTAGCGGATAGTAATCGTCCCGGAATGGCTCGATAAAATCCGCAAGGACGATTATCTTATCCAGTAATGTCATGTCCTTATGCCCCATAATGTGAAAACGTATGGCCTGCAGAACTTCCTGGTCTATTACATGGTAGTCGGCTGTTGCGGATTTTGCACCCAGCAGGCCGTGGGCCAGGTCGATGTGTGATGCGACTATTTCGTCAATTTCCACACCCCACTCAAAGCACAGTTCGCGCTTTTTATCCGCGCTGTACTCTTTTACACAATCGTGCAGAAGGCCTGCCCAGCGGGCTTTTGTTATATCCGCGCCGTAATGTTTTGCCAAACGCTCTGCTTCTATTACAACGCCCAATGTATGTTTATACCGTTTGGGCGAAAGCCGATGCTGTAAAAGGTTTTTTGCCCATATAAAATGCTTGTCCGATAAATCCGGTAAAACAGTTCCGTATAAGCCGTTTATGCGGGCAAATTCCTCTGATACCCGCGGCATAAGGGCAGATACGGGTTTGCCTTTAGCAAAACATTCGCGGATGTATGTGCTTGAAATATCCAGCATTGGGCATTTTAAAATGTGAATTATCGCGCCGTATTTTTTTTCCAGTTTGCCAATCAGCGATTTTAACGTTTTTTTATCATACCCCGGGCGCGGTACGGCAATAAATTCGCATAGGGTCAAAAGAGTTTCCGCATCTTTCCATGTTAGTATGTTTTCCAATGCGTCTTGGCCAACTATGAAATAGATTTTGCATTCGGAAGGGCAACTTTCCCGTAAATCGCGTATTGTATCAACAGTATAACTTGGTCCGATTCGTTCCAATTCCATTAAAGATGCGTCAATCCCCGGCAGCGTGCATATGGCAAGTGTAATCATCCTGTAGCGAAGGCCCGGGTTAGAAACCGGCTTGTCCGGTTTGTGCGGCGGCTTTCCGGCGGGAATAAAAAGTACTTTTTGCGGCTTAAACTGGTGCAGTACTGCCTCAGCAATTGCCAGGTGTCCGTTGTGAATAGGATCGAATGTACCGCCCATAACGGCCAGACCGGTACATCTATCCAAATAATCGCTTCCCATGTCAATATCCCCTTTGTGTAAGAGTAATTATTATCATACCACTCAATTGGCTGTATGTCACACATAAATAAGTTGTACATATACTGTACCAAAGATTAAGTTATGGCAAACATAGGCCCCGCCTTGGTTTGCCGTGCTTTTGCTTATATAGGAGGTATCGACAGTGGGAGCATTTGAAATGCATGATACTCCGGTTTTGGCGGAAAGACCGGCCGAAAGGCCGGTTGAAATGCCAACGGAAAAACACAGCGGTCCGGTTGCAGCCGATGACCGCAGAAGAGTAAAGGACGAATGTATTATAGCGTACAAAGTCTATGACAGCTGCCGCAGGCAAAATTGCTTAACGCCGCGTGAACTTGGCCCTGCACGTGCCGCGAGTATGTGTGCCGTAGGTGACACAACACACAACGAAGGTGACGTTATCCAGCCCTTGAGCGGGGCCGCTTCCGTTACTATGGATAAAGTGAAAATTAAAAGGATTCAGGTCGTAGACAAACAGCCAAGCCCGTTCCGCGCCGGTTATTGGGATGTAGATATTAAATACGTGTTCGAATACCGTCTGACATTCCGTGAAGCCGGTGGCACTATTATTAACCATGTAGACGCCACAAGTTTGTTTAATATGAAGGCCACGCTGTTTGGCTCTGTAGGTGCAGACTTGGTTATCGGAACAGACCTATACAAAGGTTCCGGCGAGACATTTGCCGCCGCACCGTTTATTTGGGTAGAAGCAAAAGCCGTTGGACTTGACGCAAAATTGCATCATCACCGCGGCCACAGCGAGGTTCATGTAACAATTGGGTTGTTCAGTATATTGAAGTTATTCCGCTTAGTGCATTTGAATGTTCAAAGCAAGGGCTTTTGTATACCGGATGAGTGCAACGACCAAGGCGACATAAATCCTTGTGAGTATTTCGAAGATCTGGATTTTCCGATGGATATTTTCGCGCCGCCGCAGCGGAAAGAGTTTATTGCGGGTATAAGCGAATGCATCCCAAAAGGTAGGGGAGCCCGTTCGTTGGAGGAAGCCTAGTAACATACCCCCTGATATCACATTGCAAATATGATATCAGGGGGTAGATACTTCTGCTATAAATGTAATTCTTGGAGAATCGGGCTTTGCTGGTTCGTGGGTATAATTGTGACAGGCCGAAACTTTGCTAAACCCCGCTTCATTCAGCATTACTATTATGTCTTGGCATTCATATGCACGCTGCCTGTGGATTTCTGTAAAAAAGTTGTCACTGTCAAAGTTACCGTCCGGATAAAAACGTACGCTGTATTCGTTTATTTTTATGTTTTCGTCATAATTATTATCCCATTCATATGCAGGTCCGTTTTCGGTTTTAGCTTCAAAACTTCGGCGGCCAAAAAGGTTTTTGAATTTGTACTCTGTATTCATGTCAAAAATAAATACTCCGGCTGGGTTTAAAAACAACCGGACGCGTTTAAATACTGCGGCAATTTCATCCGGTGTAAGGATGTAATTTATCCCGTCGCACACACTTACTATTGCGTCAACTGTACCAAAAAGGTCTAATTTGCGCATGTCTTGCGCCAGGAATAGTATATTATGCCCGGCTTCATAGGATTTCTGCTGCGCTTCGGCCAGCATATCCGCAGAAATATCTACGCCAATCATGTCATAATTTTTGTTTGCCAAAAATAATGTCATTGTTCCCGTCCCGCAGGCAAGGTCTACAACCAGCGGGCTTTCTTCTTTTGCCAGCTTTTGTTTAAGTATCCCGTCTATGTAGTTACCCCACTTTTCGTAGGGAACATTTGTCATTAACCGGTCGTATACCTGTGCAAAACCAATATAAGAATCCATGTTTAGTTACCCCTTTGCTTTTTCCTTTTTGCAAGCAGCCCGCCAATGCGGCCGCTTTCTTTTGTGGTCAGGCTTTTCCAACCGGTGGTGTTTACTTTTTCAAGTAAGCCCAGCTCTTCTGCAATTTCATACTTCATTATATCATTTTCTTTCACAATTTCACCTCCATAAATGAATTATGATGCTGCATATGAAATTTTATACTGGACACATAGGAAAATCGGCGTTATTATTGTGATGTGTGCAAAATATTTATTTTGAAAGGGACGTAAAAATGTCACATATCAAAACAATTGTAGTTGGTAACTTAGTTCAAAAAAATGAAGACGCTCATAAAGAAGCTATGGGCTGCGGTGAGTGCCAAACATCTTGTCAGTCCGCTTGCAAGACATCCTGCACTGTCGCAAACCAAGCTTGCGAGAAATAGGCGTGATTCACTGTTTTACAATAGGGTCGCGTAATCTGGTTTTGGATGTGGGCAGCGGCTCACTCCATCAAATGGATGATGCGGCCCTTGCCGTTATAAAGGGGCTTACAGGCAACCCGCAAGCGTTGTCTTTATTAATAAATTCCCGGTCGGAAGAGCTCTCCGCAATTGAAGCGGAAATCCGCAGCTTGATAGATCAAAATCAACTGTTTACACAGGATAGTTCCGGGGCCGTTAACGCACACATGCAAACCCGTAAACCGGTAGTTAAGGCTCTTTGTTTGCATATGGCTCACGATTGCAACTTGCAATGCAAGTATTGTTTTGCAGGAGACGGAACATATAACGCAAATGACATTGACAGGGGATTAATGCCGCTTGAAGTTGGCAAAAAGGCCCTTGATTTTTTGATTGAAAATTCCGGCGCGCGCCGCAACTTGGAAGTAGATTTTTTTGGCGGCGAACCCATGCTAAATTTTGAAACCGTAAAAGAGCTTGTAGCCTATGGCCGTGTGCGCGAGAAAGAGGCGGGTAAAAAGTTCCGTTTTACATTAACCACCAACGGTGCGCTTTTAACCGGCGAAGCAAACGAGTACATAAACAAGCATTTTGACAATGTTGTACTCAGTTTGGACGGGCGGCCGGAGGTACATGATAAGATGCGCGTAAAGCATGACGGCAGCGGCAGTTATGCCCAAATTTCGCAAAAAGTCAAAGCACTGGCAGACTCCCGCAACCACGAAAAGTACTATGTACGCGGCACGTTTACCCGGTATAACCAAGATTTTGCGGCGGATGTTATGCACCTGGCAGACATTGGGTTTAAGCACATTTCCATAGAGCCGGTTGTGGCACCCCAGGAAGCCGATTACTCTTTGCGCCGGCAGGACTTGCCCATTTTATTTGCGGAATACGAAAAGCTTGCAGACGCGCTTTTGCAGCGGGAACGGGCAGGACAGGGCGTACACTTCTTCCATTTTGAAATGGACCTGGAAGGCGGCCCATGCCTTGCTAAGCGTGTAACCGGCTGTGGTGCGGGGTCGGAATATTTGGCGGTTACCCCAAGCGGGCAATTGTACCCGTGCCACCAATTTGTTGGGGACGAAAAGTTTCACCTTGGAGACTTGAATACAGGTGTTGTCAAACAGGACATGATTACGGAGTTTAGCAAATGTCATGTGTTTGCCAAGCCGGAGTGTACAAGCTGCTGGGCACATTATTATTGCAGCGGCGGCTGTATGGCCAACGCTTACCACACTCACGGGGATATTCTAAAACCGGATAAAATTAGTTGCGAATTGCAAAAAAAGCGCATCGAATGCGCGTTGTATATATTGGCGGAGAGGATGGGATAACCCATGGCGGGTCATTCTAAGTTTGCAAACATAAAACACAGGAAAGAAAAGAACGACGCGGCAAAAGGGCGTATTTTTACCCGCCTTGGCCGCGAGCTTGCAATGGCGGTAAAACACGGCGGCGGGGGCGACCCTGTCTCCAATATACGTTTGCGCGACGCCATAGCCAAGTGTAAAGCCGAAAACATGCCAAATGATACAATCGAGCGCAGTATAAAAAAGGCCGCGGGCGATATGGATCAAGTCAATTTCGATGCCGTAACATACGAAGGCTATGGCCCAAACGGCGTAGCGGTTATTGTAAATGTACTTACAGATAACCGCCACCGGGCCGCTGCCAACGTGCGCAACGCCTTTACAAAAGGCGGCGGCAGTATGGGTACCCAAGGCTGCGTATCATTCCTGTTTAACCAAGTGGGGCAAATTATGGTGGAAACAGACTGCGGCATAAGTGAAGAAGATCTGATGCTTTTAACCGCAGACGCAGGCGCCGACGATTTTATTACCCAAGAAGGCGGATACGAAATTCTTACATCACCGGAAAATTTCTCTGCAGTGCGCGAAACCCTAGAGCAAGCAAATATCCCCATGGCGTCTGCAGAGGTAACAATGCTGCCCCAAACATATACAACCCTTTCCACCCCGGAAGAACTTAAAGGCATGAACAAATTGCTGGACTTGCTGGACGATGAAGATGATGTGCAAAATGTGTACCATAATTGGGAGATGTAAATGAAAATTAGAAAACTAAAACCGGAAGAAAATGTCCACAAACTCCTTCTTCACTCTACTTGCTTTTTGGACTTCGAACCGGAAGACCGCTACGAGTGGCTTAAGGACCCAATGGCCCATTCCGAGGGCTATGAAAATGCATGGGGCGGGTTCCTGGAAGACGGCACGCTATGTTCGTGCGTAGAGTACACCCCGCTTGATATGCAATTTAACAACCGCCCGGTATCCACAGGGATAGTCTCCGGTGTTGCCACATTGCCGGAAGCGCGTAACAAGGGGTTTGTACGGGAAATGCTTAAGAGTATTTTTACAGAAATGAAAGATAATGGGCAAATATTCTCTTTTGTGTACCCATTTTCATATTCCTATTACCGAAAATTTGGGTACGAGCAGTCCTACACCCGTTATCAGGCAGAAATTCCTATTTCATCAATGGTTGGCTACCCGTACCCGGACGGGGTAAAATCTTACCGAAAAGGTGGGGATTTTTCAGATTTTGCTGCGGTTTATAATGCGTTTATTCGCGATAAAAACATGGCAATACTCCGTGACAGTGACGCCTGGCAAGAAATATTGGACCGGGACCCACATCTTAAGCGCGAATACACCTATTTACATTACAGCGAACAAGGTGAAGCGGATGCTTATATTCTTTACAAGCCGGAAGAACTGAACGGCGACGGCGGGACATTGCTGGTGCAGGAGTTGGCGTGGAGTACCCCGTGCGGCCTGCATGCCATGCTTGGCTTCATTCACGGCCTTCGCACAGAATACGAAAACATGAAGTGGGAATACCCCAATTGTGTGGATGTATTTTCTTTGTTCGCGGAAAGTTGGGAAATTTCTATCGGCTGGACATCGGCGGGCATGAGCCGTATTGTGGATTTGCCCAAAGTGCTGGAATTGTTAGACGCACCTACCGCAAATGGCCAGGTTGTCATTGATGTAAGCGATGCTTTTTTGCCATGGAATACCGGTAAATACTTGATTGCGTGGGAAGATGGCAAATTATCCGTTTCGCATACAGATATGCCTGCGGATATGGAAACTAACATCGAAGTTTTGACCCAACTGGTTACGGGGTACATTTCCCCTACTCAGGCATTGGCCAAAAAAGGCATACGTATACACTCAAAAATGGATAACTTAACAGCATTGTTCCCCAAAAAATATATGTACATGATGGAGCATTATTAAAATGGGATTTGACACCACTTACAGGTTTAGCGTACACGCCGCGATTTTTAACAGTGCGGGAGAAGTTTTACTGCTTAAGCAGACATACGCGGACAAGCGTTGGGGTTTGCCCGGCGGGGCCGTAGAGGTAGGGGAAACAATTTACGAAGCAATTAAGCGCGAATGCTTTGAAGAATTGGGCGTAGACGTTGAAATTGAAGCATTTACCGGGTTGTACTACCATATAGAATTTAATGCCCAGGTAGGAATATTCAGATGTAAAATACCAAGCGACGGAGTCATTCGCCTTAGTAACGAACATTCCGAATATGCATATTTCCCCATTGACGAACTTAGCAGAGTGCAAAAAATAAGAGTAAGTGACGCACAAAAAAATAACAGCAATATTTCAACCGCGGTATTTTAATAATGAATAGGAGGTCACTATGAAAATTGGAGCACAGCTTTACACCGTACGTGAGTTCACGCAGACAACCCAAGATTTTGCAAGTACAATCAAAAAGGTAGCGGCAATGGGCTACGATTCTGTGCAGGTTTCCGGCATAGGCGCAGATATTCCTGTGCAGGAGGTTGCGGAAATTTGCAAAGCCAACAACATCGAAATCGCCATTACCCACACGGCTTTAGACCGGATTATTAACGACACACAGCAAGTAATTAAGGATCACGCCCTTATGGGAGCCAAGTACATTGGTGTCGGTGCGCTGCCTTGGGGTACCGGCAACAGCAAGGAAGGCTATGTAAATTTTGTAAAAGACATTACCCCGGCGGCAAAAGCCATCAAAGAAGCAGGTTTCCAATTTATGTACCATAACCACGACTTCGAATTTCTAAAATTCGACGGCAAAACCGGTATGGATTACCTGGCAGATAACCTCCCGGACGCGGGCTTCACCTTAGACACTTATTGGGTGCAAATGGGCGGTGGCGATCCTGCCTGGTGGATAAAAAGGCTTGCGGGCCGTGTGGATGTTCTTCA
>JGI20163J15578_10000042_pt1 | contig 47197 bp, 40 predicted proteins | sample TergutCu122P1_FD_15578 | JGI IMG/M metagenome (IMG submission 15578)
TTCAATCTTATGATGAGAGCAAAGCGGGCTTTCGTACCTGGCTTTACAAAATAGCAACCAACCAACTGGTGGATTATTATCGCTCTAAAACTTTCCGTAACATTCAGCTTTCCCAAACCATGGAAGGAGGACATTGAAGACGAATCGGATTTTACCTTGGATGTTGAACGAAGAGCCCAGTTGGAACAAATTATAGAATGTGTGAATCATTTGGATGTGACCAGGCAGAAGATTTTCCGATTAAGGATATTCGGTGGATATTCTTTTGTAGAGATTGGAAGGATGATGGAACTGCCAGAGTCCACTGTCAAAACCAAGTTTTATGCCACGCAGAAGATGATTCGAACACAAGTACAAGGAGGGGCATAAGATGAATGAAGAGAAGTTTTTTTATGAGATGCCTACTGTGCTAGAAACAAAACGAGAGATCGACATCATTGTCAAAAAAGGGTTAGCCTCCTATAAGAAAAAGAGAACTTGGATAAAGTATACTGCCATGGCGGCAACAATAGTCTTCGCAATGTTGGTGGGTTTAGCTTTTTCTTTTCCAAACTATGCACGGCAGATCCCGATTATAGGGGGGATCTTCCAGATGATATTTTATGATGAGGAATTCTACACCGCAGATTTACAGGAATTTGCTAACCCTGTTAACTTGACATTTGGAGATGACAGGATGACCATCGTCATTGAAGAGGTGGTTTTTGACGGGAAAACAGTGAGCTTTGCTTATCGAGTTGAAAGCGCTTACTTAGAGCCCCATGAAGATGAAAGCGTTTACCTAGGGCATGGTGATGTTTTTTTGGGGATGCTAGATATGTCTGATGCTTTTTTAGAGGTGGATGGCATAACAGTAACCCGATACGGGGCTTTTGGGCCTGGGCAGTTGCAGCGAGTTTCTCCAGGTGTATATGTTGCTGTGGGAGTTGTTTGTTTTTCCCATATGGATAGACCCATAGAACATGGAGTGGTTCACTTTAATCTAGCAGGATTTGATATTGCTTTTCCCATTGAGAGATTGGAGGGTAGCGTTTCTCTTCCTGTTGAATGGTCAGTGAACAATGAGGATTTTACGATTACTATAGTAGAGTTTGAGATGTTGCCGATTGGAGCAAGGTTCTACTATACCTATGAAGTACCACAGCGCTACAACTCACCTTATGGGGTTTGGGACTATCTTATGCATGACATCCAATGGGGATTTCCTGAAGGCTATGTTGTTTGGATCAATTTCAAAGTGTTTGATGATTTAGGCAACGAATACATGCTATGGGGAGGCGCTGGTACAATGGTTTGTTATGCCGTAGAGCAGCACTGGGAAGGCTGGTTTAAGCTTCACCGAACCCTTGACCCGGAAGCCAGAGAATTGACCATCATTCCATCTGTAACTTTGGAGCACTGGCAACGAGGCGATTGGGAATATACAGGTGGATATTACTGGTGGAAGGAGAACTTTGTAGCCGGTGGAGGGATTGTTGAAATTAGAGAAATTGAATTTGACAGGATTGTAATTTCAATACCATAACTGATAAAAACGACTGGTCACCGGTGGAACATATTATGAATGTTATAGGAAGGCCGTTTTGATGAATATCTATCTATTTTTGATGTTTAAGACCGTTTGAATGTTCACTCTGAAATAAAGTTGCCAGGTATGGAATACCATATCTGGTTGTTTTTTTGAGGAATAAACACAATTTGTTGATATTTTCCTTGCAAAACAACTCTTTTCTATGCTAATATAGGCTAGTACAAATTCCCTATCAACTTTCACATATGATACCAAGCGTCAAAACCTTTCAGAGGGACATGATAGGTATTGTACTTAATACAACAGAGTTTGACACAAGGAAGTGAGTAAAATGAGCAAAAACACATATGATGCAGAGAGTATCTCGGTCTTAGAGGGATTAGAGGCGGTCCGTAAGCGCCCAGGTATGTACATTGGAAGTGTATCCAGCAGAGGGTTAAACCACTTGGTTTTCGAATTGTTGGATAACGGAGTAGATGAACATCTGGCAGGCTTTTGTGACCGCATTCGTGTTACTTTAGAAAGTGATGGGTCAGTTACAGTAGAAGACAACGGTCGTGGAGTACCTGTGGACCTTCACAGTACTGGAGTATCCGCGGAACGTGTGGTTTTCAGCACCTTACATGCAGGAGGCAAGTTTGAAGAGGGAGCATATAAGACCAGTGGGGGCCTGCACGGCGTAGGTTCGGCAGTGGTTAATGCCCTGTCTGAATATCTAGATGTACAGGTAAGTCGAGATGGATTCATTCATCACGACCGATATGAGCGTGGCAATCCTGTGATTGAACTAAAAAAAGGTTTGTTGCCCACCATAGGCACCACCAGAAAGACAGGAACAAAGGTCAACTTCCTTCCTGATTATGAGATATTTGAGAAGATTGTTTTTCGCTCGGAGGAGATTAAAAGACGCCTTCACGAAACAGCATATTTGAATCCTACTTTAACCATTCGCTTCGAAGATAAAAGAGAAGACTCCAAAGAAGTCATCACCTACCATGAGCCAGAAGGAGTTATTGGGTTTATTAAGGATATCAATAAGAAAAAAGAAGCCATTCACGAGCCTATCTATTACAAAGGTACAGTAGAGGGAATAGAAGTTGAAGTGGCTCTCCAATATGTGAATGAATTCCACGAAACCGTGTTGGGCTTTTGTAACAACATCTTCAATGCAGAGGGTGGGACCCATCTGACAGGCTTTAAGTCTACCTTCACCTCTATTATGAATACCTATGCCAGAGATTTAGGCATCTTAAAGGAGAAGGACAGCAATTATACAGGAACCGACATTAGGAATGGCATGACCGCCATCATCTCCATTAAACATCCGGAGCCTCGTTTTGAAGGGCAGACCAAAACCAAGTTGGACAATCCTGATGCTACCAGAGCCACATCCAAGGTAACCAACGATGAGATTGTTTTGTATTTTGATAGAAATGTTGAAACCTTGAAGAATGTTTTAGCTTGTGCAGAGAAAGCGGCTAAGATCCGTAAAACCGAGGAACGAGCCAAAACCAATCTACTGTCCAAGCAAAAGTATTCCTTTGACAGTAATGGCAAGTTGGCCAACTGCGAAAGTCGCAAGCCCGAGGAGTGTGAGATTTTTATTGTTGAGGGGGATTCTGCAGGAGGCTCTGCTAAGACGGCCAGGAACCGTCATTATCAAGCCATCCTTCCCATCCGAGGAAAGATTCTCAATGTAGAAAAAGCCAGTATTGACAAGATTCTTGCCAACGCAGAGATTAAGTCTATGATTAATGCCTTTGGTTGTGGATTCTCTGAAGGTTATGGCAATGATTTTGACATAGAAAAATTACGCTACAGCAAGATTATCATTATGGCTGATGCGGATGTGGATGGTGCTCACATCTCCACATTAATTCTGACCTTATTCTATCGCTTTTTGCCAGAGTTAATCTACAACGGTCATGTGTACTTGGCCATGCCACCTCTCTATAAGGTGACTCCTAAGCAAGGAGAGGAACTTTATCTGTACGATGACCGTGAATTGGAGAAATACCGCAAGAAGGAAAAAGGGTCATTCACCTTGCAAAGGTACAAAGGGCTAGGGGAGATGAATGCCGACCAATTGTGGGACACCACATTAAATCCCAAAACCAGAATGCTCAAGCAGGTAGAGATAGAGGATGCCAGAATGGCAACAGAGATTACCGAGATGCTAATGGGCAGTGAAGTTCCACCGAGACGAACCTTTATCTATGAGAATGCCAAAGAAGCGGAGTTGGATGTGTAGATAATCATTCATAATGCAAGAGAAGTTGGGTGCATAATGTATAGATGATGGTGCATAACGCAGTAAGAAAATTGTCCGATGTCTCCGCAAGAATTTGGTAAAAGTCTTACTGGGGAGTCGATGTTCACCCCCTTAAAGTGAAAAATAACAACTTCAAGAAGACAAGGAGTTTCAAAGTAGAATGAGTCCCAAGAGAAACCAAGAACCAGGAATTATTAAAACAGAGTATTCTGAGATTATGAAAAAGTCCTACATCGATTATGCCATGAGTGTGATTGTGTCTAGGGCCCTGCCGGATGTGCGAGATGGATTAAAACCTGTACAGAGAAGGACCCTGTATGCCATGCATGAATTGGGCCTCAAACATGATCGTCCTTACCGTAAATGCGCTCGTATTGTAGGGGATACCATGGGGAAATATCACCCTCATGGGGATACTTCCATTTACGATGCCTTAGTGGTGATGGCTCAAGAGTTTAAAAAAGGCATGGTCTTGGCTGATGGTCACGGTAACTTCGGTTCCATTGAAGGGGACGGAGCGGCGGCCATGCGTTACACAGAAGCACGTCTGACCAAATATACCCAAGAAGTGTATCTGGCGGACTTAGATAAGAAGATTATCGATTATCGCCCCAACTTCGATGAGACAGAAAAGGAACCTATTGTTCTCCCAGTTCGTGTGCCTAACTTGTTGGTGAACGGAGCAGAAGGAATTGCGGTAGGAATGGCCACCAGTATTCCACCTCATAACCTTGGAGATGTAATCAAAACCATTATTGCCTACATAAAAAACAACGAGATTTCCACTGCTGGTTTGTTAAGGTCCTTAAAAGGTCCTGACTTCCCAACAGGAGGCTCTATTGTTAATAAAAAAGACCTTCTTAAAATCTACGAATCAGGCCAGGGCAAGATTAAAGTTCGGGGAAAAGTAGAGGTAGAAGAATTAAAAGGTGGCAAGAAGTTACTAGTCATCACAGAGATTCCCTACACCATGATTGGCAATGGAATTGGGAAGTTCTTAATCGACGTGTACAACCTGGTAGAAAATAAAAAAACAGTAGACATTACCGACATATCCAACCAGTCTTCCAAAGATGGCATTCGGATTGTGCTGGAATTGAGAAAAGGGGCCGATGTAGAGAATCTTAAAAACATGCTCTACAAGAAGACCCGTCTGGAAGATACATTTGGAGTAAACATGCTTACTGTGGCAGACGGTCGTCCTCAGGTTCTGGGACTAAAAGCCATCGTTGAACATTTTGCAGACTTTCAGTTTGAACTGACAACTAGAAAATACCAAACCCTACTTCAAGCAGAAGAAGAGAGAAAAGAAGTACAAGAAGGTTTAATTAAGGCTGTGGATATTATTGATTTAATCATTGAGATTCTTAGAGGCAGCCAAAACGTCAAAGAAGTAAAAGCCTGTTTGGTAAGTGGTGACACAGGCCAGATTAAGTTCAAGTCTAACATTAGCAAGAGAATGGCGGCCTTGCTACGTTTTACGGAGCGTCAAGCCACTGCCATCTTAGAGATGCGACTTCATCGGTTGATTGGGCTGGAGATTACCGCCCTTCAGCTGGAGCATGAAAAAACCTTAAAGAATATCCTACGATATCGAGATATATTAGAAAATTTTGATTCCATGTCTAACTTGATTGTAGAAGAGTTAGAAGAATACAGAAAAGAGTTCTCCAGAAAAAGAAGAACGCTGATTGAAGAGGCCCAGGAAGTTTTCTATGAAGAAAAGCCTATTGAAGAGCAAGACGTGGTATTCCTTATGGACAAGTTTGGGTATGGGAAAACCATAGAGTTAAACCTCTATGAGCGAAACAAAGAAGCGGCAGATGCAGAGAACAAGATTATTGTAGATTGTAAAAACACCAGCAGGTTATGTATCTTCACCAACACAGGGAAGATGCATCAAGTGAAAGTTTTGGATCTGCCACTGGCTAAGCTAAGAGACAAAGGAATTCCTCTAGATAACGTCAGTAATTACGACAGTGCCATAGAAGAAATTGTGATGATTTGTGATATCAGACAATTGGAACTGGGAAGATTTATCTTTGCCACCAAACAAGCCATGATTAAGACCGTAACAGGAGAAGAGTTCCAGGTAGGTAAACGAACCATTGCTGCCACTAAGTTATTGGACAATGACGAAGTCATTGGAATATTAATTGCTCATAACGATAAGACTCTGGTGTTACAAACAGAGAAGGGATACTTCCTTCGCTTCCCAACGGTAGATATTCCAGAGAAGAAGAAAACCGCAGTGGGTGTACGGGGAATGAAGTTAACCCGAGGAGATCGGTTGTGGCAGATTCACCAGATAGGAGAAGGCACAGAGGTTAAAGTAGAGTCTGGGGACAAGTCAATTTCTATTAACCGATTGAAGATAGCCAAAAGAGATGGTGTAGGTACTAAGAGGTAGCTGAATTATGACTAGCTTTTCTTCCTAAGAGTTACATATGAAGGGTTAGCAACACGCGGAATTCATTTGAATAAATACTGATTCAATGAATGAGAGTTCTTTCTGGTGGCTATGTAGGGGGAGAAATGCAAGATAGTCAGGAAGTGAGGTCTATATATGAGAATAGAAGAGATAAAAAAACGAATTCAAGTGGCGTCTGGGCGAGAAAAAGCCGATTTAGTCATCAAGAACTGCAAAATCGTCAATGTTTATACAGGTGAGATTATTGAAGATGATATAGCCATCACAGAGGGGAAGATTGCAGGTATAGGCGAGTATGATGGAGATCAAATCATAGATGCCAAAGGAGCCTATGCAATCCCAGGCTTAATCGACAGTCATATTCATATTGAATCTGCCTTTGTCACTCCTGAGGAGATGGGATCTTTGGTAGTGCCTCGAGGAACCACTACCATGATTGCGGATCCTCATGAGATTGTTAATGTTTGTGGCCAAGCAGGATTCGAATATATGGTTGAAGCGGCCAAGGGCACGGATTTGGAGATTAAATACCAAGTTCCATCCTGTGTTCCAGCTACTCCTTTTGAACATTCTGGAGCGGTGATTGACAGCAATGCCTTAGAAAAATTATTGTCCCTAGAGGATGCTTTTGGGGTAGGAGAGATGATGAACTTCCCAGGAGTAGTCTATGCTGATGAAGAGGTGATTCGCAAGGTTGCTTCTGGGCTCCAAGCCAACAAAGTCATTGATGGGCATGCACCAGGCTTAACAGGCAAGGAGCTAAATGCCTATGTGGCAACAGGAATCAGAACTGACCATGAGTGTTTTACTGTAGAAGAGATGCAGGAAAAGCTTAGATGTGGCATGTACATTTTATTAAGAGAAGGCTCTGCCTCCAAGAACTTGCGGGCTTTGCTTCAAGGAGTGACCAAGGAAAACAGTCGTCGTTGCTTGTTGTGTTCAGATGACCGACAACCAAAGGACATTCTTGAGGAAGGACATGTGGACAATCACTTAAGGGTTTGCGTGGAAGAAGGGATAGACCCTATTACAGCAATTCAGATGGCTACCTTAAACCCCGCCCAGTGTTATGGTTTACTGGATAGAGGTGCCATTGCTCCTGGTCTTAGGGGTGATATTGTGCTGGTGAACAATCTAACAGACTTTCAGGTGGAACAGGTATTTATCCGAGGCCAGTTGGTAGCAAAGGATAGCAAGTATCTAGGAAGAGTTGAAAAAAACACAGATAAAATGGCAACGGTTAAAAGCAGTGTTCGTGTAAAAGATTTAACCAAGGATAAGCTAAACTTAAATGCTACCTCCAATGAGGTTAAGGTCATAGAAATCATTCCAGGTGAGATTGTTACCAAGAAAGAAACTGCTAGGGTAGAACGAACAGAAACTGGTGACTTTATTTTTAATCCTATCCAGGACATTGTTAAAATTGTGGTGGTAGAGCGACATCAGATGACAGGGAATGTGGCTGTAGGTTTGCTAAAAGGTTACGGCATTAAAAAAGGAGCCTTAGCCCAGACCATTGCTCACGATTCTCACAATATTGTGGCTGTAGGTGTGAGCAATGAAGAGATATTGGTTGCCATTGAAGAAATTATTCAGATGAATGGTGGCGCTGTAGTAGTGGAGGATGGAGAAGTCATTTGCCGACTGCCTTTACCCATTGGTGGATTGATGTCTGACCAAGATGGTCAGTGGGTATCCCAAGGATTAGAGGGAATTCAGAATATCCTTCATGAAAAGCTTGGGGTGAATAAGGAGGTTGAGCCATTAATGACTTTATCCTTTATGGCATTGCCAGTAATACCAGAGTTGAAAATTACCGACATGGGACTTTTTGATGTGACAAAGTTCTCATTTACCCCTATAGAAGCATGATGACATCCGTTGGACCTAAGTGGAAGAAAAATTTAACATTATTATTGCTAGGACAAAGCTTAACTACTTTTGCTTCGGTGTTAGCAGGTTATGCCATCTTGTGGCATGTGACTTTAGAGTCTGGTTCAGGACTTGCCATGACTTTGCTTACCTTGGCAAAGTTCATCCCTCAATTTATGGTATCTCCTTTTGCAGGAGTATGGGCGGATCGATATAACAAGAAATTAATCATTTATCTTTCCGATTCCTTTGTTGCCGTCATGACTTTGGCAGTGGCTATCTTCTTTTCTATAGGGCATGAGTACATTTTTCTCTTGTTAATCTGCAACTTTGCCAGAGGGATTGGTCACGGGATTATCACACCCACCTATAACAGTGTTTTGCCTTCCATTGTTCCTGAGCAAGAATTGATGCGAGTGAATGGAGTTAGCCAGTCCATACAATCGGTTTCACAGATGGCGGCACCTGCGGCGGCAGGAGCCATGATGGCTTTTTTAGCCATTCAAAGTATCCTTTACCTTAATGTTGCCACGGCAATCATAGGGATTCTTATTCTGGTATTACTTGTAAAAGTGCCTAAAACTCCTGTGACATCTGGAATAAGAACTACCATTGGAGAATTAAAAATTGGCCTGCAAGCCATTAAACAAGACCTAGTGTTGAAATGGATTATTGTAATCGGGGCTGTGATTAATTTTATGATTGGTCCTATTGTGTTCCTGGTGCCTTTGCAAGTGGTGCGAATTTTTGGTGGCGATGCGTGGCGCTTAGCGGTAGTGGAATTGGCCTTTTTTGGTGGCATGGCGCTAGGAGGCGCTATTATTGGTGTCTGGGGCGGTTTCAAAAACAAGATGAAGACCATGTTTGTGGCCACCTTTTTCTGCGGGGTGCTGATGGCATTCATGGGAGTTTTCCAAGACTTTATCTTCTTTATGATGATTCGCGCTTTGGCAGGAGTGTTTGTTTCCATGTTTAGACCTCCCATGGTAACGCTGATGCAATTGCGAGTAGACCCAGAATTTTTAGGGCGCGTGTTTGCCTTAATGTCCATGCTCACCACCGCAGTGTTGCCACTTGGTATGTTGATATGGGGGCCTTTGGCAGATGTTGTGAATATCAACTTGATATTTATGTTTTGTGGTGCAGGAATAATAGGAATTAGTTTACTCTTTGTATTTTCTAAAACTTTAAAAAGTGGAGGAGGGATTTGAGGAAATTACTTTTGTATTTGACAGATGTTTCTACAATTTTTTGACAGATGTTTCTATAATTTTTTGACGGATGTTTCTATACATTTTTTAACGGAAGCTTCTATATATTTTTGTTGCAACTCATGGAAAATTGTGGTATGATTTTCCCATCTGTTTATCACATCATTTTATTAGGAAAACACTTGTTTCTTTTGGAAGTATTGTAAGGCATGGGCTCTCCCCGTCGCATCTTACTTTACATAAAAAAAAACAAAAAGGAAAAGAGTAATCTTGAGAAATTTACTCCAAAATACAGAGTTTAAATTTTCTAAGAGCACTCAACATTAGAAGGAGGAAATAAAAAACTATGAAGAAGATTTTTGCATTACTACTAGCAGCTGCATTGGTGTTTACACTTGTAGCTTGCGGATCACCAGAACCAGAGCCAGAGCCAGAACCAGCAGCAGAGGTAGAAGAGGTTGAACCAGAGCCTGAGCCAGAACCAGAAGAACCAGATGAAGAGCCAGAGCCAGAAGATGAAGAATTTAGCGCTGCTGACATTCGTGTTGCTTTAGTTGCTCACTCTCCAGACTCTATCTTAGATGACGGTTCTTTCAATGAAGGAGCTTGGACAGGGATTATGCAATTCCTTAATGAGCATGGACTTTCTGATGATCACGCACAATTCTTCCAACCAACTGTTGGAGATGACGTAGCTCGTGTTGACTTAGTGGAAGACGCTATTGAGAGATGGGGCGCCAACATTGTTGTTATGCCAGGATTCCACTTTATTAACTCTTCTGCAGAAATGCAAGAGTTATGGCCAGAAGTTAAGTTTGTATTGTTAGATGCAACTCCATATGGTGGAGCCGCAGACAATACCGCAGCCATTCACTATGCTGAAGAGCAAGCTGGTTTCTTGGCTGGTTATGCTGCAGTAATAGAGGGATATAGAGACTTGGGCTTTATGGGCGGTATTGCCGTTCCTGCAGTTGTTCGTTTCGGTCATGGATTCCTTCAAGGAGCTGAGTATGCTGCAGATGAGCTAGGATTAGGCGCTGGTGATATTAGAGTACAATATTACTACTTGGGCGCATTTGCTCCAAGTCCTGAAGCACAAACCATGGCAGCTTCTTGGTTTGCAGGTGGCACAGAAGTAATCTTCGCTGCTGCAGGTGGTGCAGGTGGTTCTGTAATCGCCGCTGCAACTGCTGAAGGCGGTAGAGTAATCGGTGTAGACGTTGACCAATCTGGCGACGGTGAAGTGGTTATCACATCTGCCATGAAAGCCTTAGAAGTATCTGTTTATGATATGCTTACTGCATTCTTAAATGGCACATTCCAAGGTGGTGTACTTCGTTTTGACGCCAGCAACAATGGTGTTGGCTTACCAATGGCAACCTCTCGCTTTGAGACCTTTACACAAGCTGACTATGATGCAATCTTTGCTCTGTTAGCAAACGGAACAGTTGTTGTTGATGCTACATTAGGTGACTTACCTTCTGAAGCAGGCCTAGAATTTGAACTAATTGAAGTAGTTGAGTTGAATTAGTAGATAAATGGATAAGGGGCGCTACTAAAGCGCCCCTTTTTGGTTACCTGTCTAGGCATGCACGATTAGATTATATCAACGATGTAAGCTCGCTTACAAATCGTTGATATAATCTAATCGTATAGGGCGCTCAGCCCCAGCGAAAAAAACTTCGTTTTTTGAGCTGTGCCTAGACAGAAAGTAAACCGATCAACGTAAGCTTGCTTACAAGCAGTTGATGTTGTGAAATCGTATAGGGCGTTCAGCCCCAGCGAAAAAAACTTCGTTTTTTGAGCTGTGCCTAGACAGAAAGTAAACCGATCAACGTAAGCTCGCTTACAAGCAGTTGATGCTGTGAAATCGTATAGGGCGCTCAGCCCCAGCTCAAAAAACTTCGTTTTTTGAGCTGTGCCTAGACAGAAAGTAAACCGATCAACGTAAGCTTGCTTACAAGCAGTTGACGTTGTGAAATCGTATAGGGCGTTCAGCCTCAGCGAAAAAACGAAGTTTTCACCCGTTCGGGTGCAGGTGCGCTGTGCCTAGACAGAACAAGAGTAAAATCAACACAAGTGGGGGAACATGATATGTATATCATCGAGATGCATAACATCACTAAAATATTTCCAGGAATTATCGCCAACGATAATGTTACCTTACAGCTAAAAAAAGGCGAGATACACGCCTTGCTGGGGGAGAATGGAGCAGGAAAATCCACGCTCATGAGCGTGCTTTTTGGTTTATACAAACAAGAAGAAGGGAAGATTTTCGTAGAAGGAAAAGAAGTGAACATTACAGGACCGGGAGATGCCAATGATTTAGGCATTGGTATGGTTCATCAGCATTTTAAGCTGGTTCATAATTTTACAGTGTTGGAAAACATTGTGTTAGGAGCTGAAACCACCAATCTAGGAACTCTTCAGATGAAGGAGTCCAGAGAGAAGGTTTTGGCTTTGTCCAAGAAATACGGTTTTGAAATTGACATAGACAAGGAAGTGCGACATATCTCTGTGGGAATGCAACAACGGGTAGAGATTCTTAAGATGTTGTATCGAGACAATGAGATACTTATCTTTGATGAACCTACCGCTGTGCTTACACCTCAAGAAATTGAAGCATTGATGGAGACCATGCAAGCCATGGCTACCGAAGGAAAGTCTATTTTATTCATAACTCATAAGTTAGATGAGATTAAGCAGGTGGCAGATCGGTGTACGGTTCTTAGAAAAGGCAAGTGCATTGGTACAGTAGAAGTGGCAGACACCTCCAAAGAAGAGATGAGCGAGATGATGGTAGGGCGTAAGGTCCTTCTTAGCCTAGATAAAGAAGAAGCCAACATCGGTGATGTGGTGTTAGAGGTAGAGGGATTGACTCAAAAAGGTGAAGGAGAGAAGAATCTACTTACGGATGTTTCTTTCGTGGCTAAGGCAGGGGAGATTCTCTGCGTGGCTGGTATTGAAGGGAATGGACAAACCGACTTGGTGAACGCGTTAACTGGTCTTACTCCTGTTGAAAAGGGTAAGATAGTATTAGGAGGCGAAGACATTACCAAAGCGAAGATACGAACCCGTGGGGCGGTGGGAATGGCTCACATTCCAGAAGACAGGCACAAACATGGGTTGGTGTTGGAATATCCCTTATCTTATAACCTGATTTTCCAAAAATATTTTACAAAAGAGTTCAGAAGGAAAGGATTTTTAAGATTCCACAACATCCGAACTTTTTCTAATCGATTAATTGAGCTTTTTGACATTCGATGTGGTCAAGGGCCAGACACCATTACCAGATCCATGTCTGGTGGAAACCAGCAGAAGGCAATTTTGGCTAGAGAGATTGACCGAGATGCTAAACTTCTGGTGGCAGTACAGCCTACCAGAGGATTGGATGTAGGGGCCATTGAATATATACATCAACGCTTACTAGAGCAAAGAGATGCAGGAAAAGCAATTTTGTTGATTTCCTTAGAACTAGAAGAAGTCATGAACATCTCCGATAGAATACTGGTGATGTATGAAGGTGAGATTGTGGCAGATGTTGATCCCAAAGAGGTAACCTTCCAAGAGTTAGGCCTTTACATGTCAGGTTCCAAAAGAGAACCTAGGAAAGAGCCTAAGAAAGAGGAGGTGGCATAATGAGACGTGATAGTGTATTTAATGTATTGTCTTCTGTTTTAGTAATTATTGCTGGTCTTTTGATTGGGTTTATCATTTTGTTATTTAGTAATGCCCAGAACGCTGGACCTGCTTTCCTTACCATTCTAACTTTTGGCTCCAGTTCTTTGCGTAATATTGGAGACGTGTTGTTTAATGCAACGCCTATTATATTTACAGGCCTTTCGGTAGCCTTTGCTTATCGAACAGGTTTGTTTAACATCGGTGCTACTGGTCAATATACCTTTGGTTCTTTTGTTGCCATATTCATTGGTGTAAAAGCAGGGTATGTAGGAACAGATATGGAGATTCTGTGGAACATCCCAGGGACCATTTATGTATGGAGTGGCTATTCTTCTATTGCAGGGCAAGGAACATATGTGTTCTTGGCACCAGGACTGCGAATCATCACTTCAATTTTAGCTGCTGCTGTGGCGGGAGCTTTGTGGGGAGCCATCCCTGGGCTACTAAAGGCCTATCGGAACGTTCACGAAGTTATTACCAGTATTATGACCAATTACATCGCCATGTTTGTGGTAGCTCATCTGATTACCACACAAATCTTCAATCAAGGACAAGGAAGATCCTTACCTGTGGCGCCCGGGTCCAATCTACCCTCTATGGGGCTTGGTGTGCTGTTTTCCGATGGTGGCAGAACATCCAACATTAATATTGGGATTATACTAGCTATTCTTGCCGCCATTGTAGTTTATATTATTTTAGAGAGAACCACCTTTGGATTTGAATTAAAAGCTTGTGGGTTTAATCGTGAAGCAGCCAGATATGCAGGAATTAATGAGAGGAAAAATATTGTGTCCTCCATGATGATTTGTGGAGCTCTTGCTGGTTTAGGAGGAGCCATGAACTTCTTGAATGATTTTGGAAGAACCATGACAGCTACCCATGATCTGTTGCAAGAAGGATTCACTGGAATCTCGGTGGCCTTTCTAGGATTGAATCACCCTATCGGCATTATCTTCTCAGGAGCTTTTGTGGCCTATATCTTTGCTGGTGGCGATCGGATTCAGCATTTTGGATTTACCGTTGAACTGGTACAGATGGTTATCGCAGTAATTATTTACTTCTGTGCTTTTGTAATCTTAGTAAAATCGATGCTAGGGAAGTTTGGAGGTAAATTTGGAGGGCAATCCTCCAAAGAACAAGTGGTAACAATAGAGGTGGACTCCTCTCTAGAAGAAGAGATGGGGGCAGGAGTGCCACCAGATGATGACCATGATGATGGTTTAGAGGCAGAACAACCACAGCCTTTAGAAGAATCCAAGGAAAGGAGTGAATAAATATGGAAGGGATATTTGACTTAACGGTATTTTATTTTATCATTAGACAAACCATGTTTTTTGCTGTTCCTCTTTTACTTGTAGCTCTTGGAGGGTTGTTTTCAGAAAAGTCTGGGGTGGTCAATATTGCTCTGGAAGGGAAGATGATTATTGGGGCATTTTCAGGGATTATGTTTATCTCTTTCTTCCAGGAAGGCCGTCCTGTTTGGCTCACCTTGCTTCTGGCATTACTTCTTGCTACAGGAACAGGAGTAGTAGTCTCCATGTTCCATGCCTTTGCCTCTATTAATCTGCGAGCCAATCAGATTATTAGTGGGGTGGCCATCAACATGTTTGCGGCGGCCTTTGCAGTGTATTTTGCAACTTTAATTACAGGAACCAGAAACTTAAGATTCACCAATACCTTCCTGATTAGTGAAGTTCCTGTACTGGGCAGAATCCCTTTTATTGGAGATTTGTTTTTCCAAAACACCTATTTCACTACTTATTTAAGTTTAGTGATTTTGGGGTTCACCTCCTTTGTTTTATACAAAACCAAGTTCGGATTACGACTTCGTGCTTGCGGGGAGCACCCTCAAGCGGCGGATTCTGTAGGGGTAAGTGTATTTAAGATGCGATATGCAGGGGTACTGATTTCAGGCGGTTTGGCAGGCATGGGAGGATTGGTTCTCATCATTCCAACTACTGCTGTCTTCGATGGTACCGTGTCGGGATATGGATTCTTAGCTCTTGCGGTACTAATCTTTGGAGGATGGAAACCTGCGAGGATATTATTTGCAGCCTTCTTCTTTGGAATCATGCAGACCATTGCTCAGAGTTATACCATCATCCCCATTCTATCCGATGCAGGGATTCCACCTGTATTCTATAGAATATTGCCATTTGTTGCCACGTTGATTGTGTTGTCTTTCACCTCTAAGAATACAATGGCACCAAAAGCGGCAGGACAACCTTACGATAAAGGTGTACGCTAAACAAAATTATATGGGGCAGGCATTCTGTCTGTTAAGGATAAACCACCGACCTGGGTCGGTGGTATTATCTATAGAAGGTCCCCTTAAATAAGAGAAAGAGAGAATTTAATTTGCGAAAAATAGCTAAATTTCATCTGGTCAGCCAAGAGCAATTCACAAATGACATGAAACAACATTTCCCTGATTTTACAGGGGAAGAGATTCAGGAAATATTCAGTAAATTAGAGCTTCCCCGTCGTGCCACTACAGGTTCTGCGGGCTATGATTTCTATGCCCCGACAGACATTGTGTTGGCGCCAGATAAAAGCAGGGTGATTCCTACAGGGGTTCGAGTGGCCATTGAGGAGGGATGGGTGCTTAAGTGTTACCCCAGAAGTGGTTTGGGTTTTAAGTATCGAATGCAGTTAAACAACACCGTGGGTATTATTGACAGTGACTATTTCCATTCTGAGAATGAAGGTCATATTTTAGCCAAGATTACCAATGCTTCCAACAAGCAGAAAAAGATAGAGATAAAAGCGGGAGAAGGGTTTATTCAAGGGGTTTTTGTTGAATATGGAATTACCTATGATGATCAAGTGGATCAAGTAAGGACAGGTGGATTTGGGAGTACTACAGGATAGGCGCATGGGTTGGACTTATTCTTCTCGTCTTGGGGATATTGAGTGTTATTCCTAAGACATCGTTATAGAAGTAACAAAGTAATGTTGGTACAATGTGGAATATCACCAGAATTTCAAAAACAAATTAGGCGAAAATTTCTATTTACAAATTTGGATTTAGTTGTTAAAGTTAATCATACAAGTTTTATAAAGAACTTTTATAATACACCTTGATATAAGCGTTATAAGGTCATCTGACTCACGCTTATATACCTTGAGATATGGGTTTTGAATGAGGTTTTTGCCCATGGGGGAGTAACTAGAAGTGGTAACTTTATAACGAAACTGATTCTATAGTTAGTGGCAGCTTTTCTAGACGCCATCAACTGTATAATAAAAACTTTAACAAACAAAGGAGGAAAAGAAATGAAGAAGCTACTGGTATTGATACTAGCATTAGGACTAAGTATAGCTCTGTTAGCGGGTTGCGGAAGAGATGACGCAGGTGGAGACGATACTTTCAGCGTAGGGGTTACCATTCAATCTTTGGCCAACCCATACTGGGCAGGAGTGTTTGCTGAGGCAGACAGATTAATGACCGAAAAAGGTTGGAATTTTACCATCCTGGATTGTGAAGATAACTCTGCCATTCAAATCAGTCAAATCGAGAACTTTATTACTGTAGGGAAAGACTTAATTATGGTTCATCCCGCTGATCCCCACGCGGTAGAGGATGTTCTGGCAGACGCTATGGCAGCTGGAATTATAGTAATGTCCTGGGACGACAAGTTAGAAAACAGTGACTTGAACTGGGTTCTTGATAATGAGGAATTAGGAAGAGCCATCGGATCAGCTGCTGCAGAATTCATCAACGAGCACTACACAGAAGACAATCCAGCACAAGTTGCCATTATGAACTATCCACAAGTACCGATTCTATTAGACAGAGAGAATGGAATCATTGCAGCATTAGAAGAGATTGCTGCAGGTAGATTCGTAATTGTAGCCCAACAACCAGCCATTGAAGCTGGACCAGCTCAAAGTCACATGGAGACCATCTTACAAGCACATCCTGACGTAAGAGTGGTAGCTTCTATTGGAGCAGGTGGTGATATTGGAGCCAACGAAGCATTCATGGTAGCTACAGGTGGAAACATTCCGGATGATATGGGAATCTTCTCAGCAGATGCAACAGAGCAACAATTGAACTCCATTCTTAACGGAGAAGCAAGCCGTGTGACCATTGGTTTTGAAGGCTCAAGAATCAGAACAGCCGTTGCATTGATTGACGTATTTGATAATCTGTTAAATGGAAGAGATATGCCAAGAGACGTTTACAGACCACTTCTACGTATGGATGCTAGCAATGCTGCTGAATTCTTAGCGGATTACGACTGATAAACGAAGGGCAGGGTGAAAGGCGACCTTCATATGTAAGGTTGTAAATTAAAACATAATGGAGGCGGATCCTGTAGTTCCGCCTCCATAAGACTATCCTGCTATACTTTGTGTCTATGGCGAATGATGATAGGTGTTATAAGAATTCAAGGCTAATGGGTTTGATTCCTGTCGGTCTGGATTGAGGTGAACGAAGATGAACGAAAAATATGTTTTGGAATTGCAACATATCCGAAAAGAATTTCCTGGAGTTGTAGCTTTAAAAGACGTATCCTTGCAGGTAAAAGCTGGAGAAGTTCTGGCTCTTATCGGTGAAAATGGAGCGGGAAAATCTACTTTGATTAAGAGTTGTTCAGGAGCAGTAATTCCTACTTCTGGTAAAATAATTGTAAACGATACAGAGTATCGCCATATGAGTCCTCAGTTGGCTGCTGATAATGGTATTGCCATCATTTATCAAGAATTTAACAACGTAGGAGAACTTTCTGTGGCAGAGAATATATTTCTAGGTCGAGCCATTAGAAAAGGAATTATTATTGATAAGAAAGCAATGGAAAAGAAAGCTGCTGAAGCTTTTGAACAATTAAACATTAAGATTAATCCCAAAACTTTGGTGAAGGACTTAACGGTAGGTTACCAACAAATGGTAGAGATAGCCAAAGCCATTCAACAAAATGCTAAAATTTTGATTATGGATGAACCTTCGGCACCTCTCACTAGTTCAGAAGTAGAGAGCATGTTTGAGGTGGTTGAACATCTGAAGAAACAAGGGGTTGCCATTGTGTATATTACCCATCGATTAGAAGAAGTATTCCGATTATCAGACCGGATTGTTGTTCTGAGGGATGGAGAGTATATTGACACGTTGATAACCAAAGAAAGTAATGTGGATCAATTGATTCGACTAATGGTAGGAAGAGAACTAAAAGAATCTTATCCGCCACGAGAAGGTTGTATTGATGAGAGTGAAGTGGTTTTTGAAGTAGAAGAAGTTAGTGGCAATGGGGACCAGAATATAAGTCTTAAGATTCATAAAGGTGAAGTACTAGGACTTGGTGGTTTGGTTGGTGCTGGGCGTACAGAACTTGCAGAGATGATTTTTGGAAGTGTTAGGAAAGATGCAGGGAAATTTATCTTTAAAGGAAAAGAAATCAATCCAAAAACTCCACGGGAAGCCATTGATCTAGGGATTGCTTTGGTTCCAGAGGATCGGAAGCGACATGGGGTCTTGCTTGAAAATTCTGTAGTTACCAACATTAATATGCCTATTTACAATCGGACATCTATAGCTAGCGTAATCAATGGGAAAATAGAATCACAGATTGCCAAAAAGTACAAAGATGAGATGATGATTAAAACTCCAAGTTTGGGACAATTGGTGAAGAATTTAAGTGGTGGTAACCAACAAAAGGTAATCCTTGGCAAATGGTTGGCTGCCAATGCAGAATTGATTATATTTGATGAGCCTACTAGAGGGATTGATGTAGGGGCTAAGGTTGAAATTTATCGTTTAATCAACCAATTGGTAAAAGAAGGGAAATCGGTGTTATTAATCTCCTCCGAAATGGAAGAGTTAATGGGAATGTCGGATCGAATCATCGTTCTTTCAGAGGGCAAAATCACAGGAATGCTTTCAAAAGAGGAATTTGATCCAGATAAAATAATGGCATATGCTTCTGCAGCAAGGGAGGTACAATAAAATGGCAGACACAAGAAATAAACAAATTAGTGATATCATCGCATATCAATTAAAGGATAAGGCCATATGGTTGGTATTTATCGTTTTATTCATTGGATTTTCAATTGCAAATCCTAGATTTATGACCATTGATAATCTGCTGATTATGATTCGACAGGTGTCCATGTATGGAATCGCTGCAATTGGAATGACCTTTGTTATTCTCATTGCAGGAATTGACCTTTCTATCGGAACCCTTATCTCATTGGTGAACATTGTTTGTGCCTATCTGATGGTGAATTCAGGGATACCCATTATTCCTGCAATATTGATCGCCTTAGCAGTGTCAACTTTAATCGGTTTACTCAATGGATTCCTTATAGCAACCATTGGAATTCCTGCCATTATTGCCACTTTTGCGTCTCAAGTATCCTTTGAGGGGGCTACGTTTCTCGTAAGTGCAGGTAGACCTATTCCTCTAACAGATGATCGATTCAGAGTCATTGGTCAGGGGGTTATCCCAGGCATCGGAATTCCAGTGCCAATTGTGATTATGGTTGCTTGTTTTCTTCTAGGAAGCTTTATCTTAAACAAAACTTACTTCGGACGTTACTTTTACGCCATTGGTGGCAATGAAGAGGCGGCCAGACTTTCGGGGATTCGAGTAGAACGAGTGAAGTACTTGGTTTACTCTCTATCAGGGTTCTTTGCAGGTTTGGCAGGGATTGTACTCTTGTCTAGAACCAATTCAGCTCAACCTACAGCAGGTCAAGGTTGGGAGTTTGCCGTAATTACCTGTGTTGTCCTTGGTGGCGTATCCATCAGCGGAGGTTTTGGTAAGCTGTCCAATGTACTGGCAGGAGTGCTGATTATTGGAGCTCTTAGCAATGGAATGGTTCTGATGAATATTAGCTCTTTTACCCAGATGGTCATCAAAGGAATTGTTCTTGTGGTTGCTGTAGGATTTGATTGCTTGCAAAAAAGAGGATTTTTCCAGCAGTTATTTAAAAAGAAGAAAAGTGAAATTAAAGCATGAAAAAAACGGCCTCAAGTGAAATAAAGATAAATAATCGAAAAACTATTTATCGATTTATCAAAGACCGTGGTTTTGTGTCTAAGCAAGACATTGTGGTGGGTCTTGGCTTAAGCTTGCCTACAGTGACCCAAAATCTGCAGTATTTGGAAGAGCAGGGGTTGATTGATGGTTCCGCGAAGATTTCCAATACAGGGGGGCGTAATGCAACTGCTTATTCCTGTGTCAATGATGCTAAGATTGCTATAGGGATATACTTGACAGCCAATCATATCAGTGTGGTAGCAGTAGACTTGCAAGGGAACATTCTTGCTATACTAAAAGATCGAATCACTTTCAATTTGGACGATGAAGAGTATCTGAAGAAGCTTGGACAGATGGTGACCCGTTTAAAGGAATCGGTCCTAGGTCCTGACAAGGAGCCCTTAGGTGTAGGACTGGCGGTGCCAGGCTTGGTTTCGGAAGATGGAGAAACGGTAGTTTATGGATATACTCTTGATTTTACAGGCAAAACCAAAAATGAAATTGCCAAGTATATTCCTTATGAGACCAAGATGTTTCATGATTCTTTTGTGGCAGGTTATGCAGAAGTTTGGGTGGCCAAGGAAGTACAGAATGCCTTCCATATTAGTTTGAACTACAGCGTGGGCGGTGTGGTGATTACCAAGCGGAAGATTTATCCTGGAAATACAGAAAAAAGTGGTGAGATTGGTCACATGACCATCATCCCAAAAGGAGGTAAGCAGTGCTATTGTGGCCAATATGGTTGTTATGACACTTTGGGCCATGCAGGAAACTTAGATATTCATACCTATGGCAATCTAGAGCAGTTCTTTAGCTTGCTAAAAGAAGGAGACCCACAGATGTTAAAAGTATGGGATGAATATCTGGAACATTTGGCCATTGCCATCAACAACATTCGAGTGCTCTTTGATTGCGATATTATTCTAGGAGGTTACGTAGGAACATATATTGAAGAATATATGGATGATATCAGGGAACGGGTCAACAACAGAAACCCATTCAGCGAAACCGATAACGCCAAGGATTACTTGTTGCCTTGTAAGTACAAGCAAGAGGCAACAGCGGCGGGGGCGGCCATCGTTGTGGTCTCGGAGTTTTTGGATAATATTTAAGTGATATGATGAGAACATTAAAAAGAGGGCGTTGATTAGAACAGCGCTCTTTTTGTATTGTAAATATTGCAATAAAAGTAGGTAAAGTTTTTGGTTATCATTTAAGAAATTGTGATTTTTTTAACGCAAGTATTGCAATTTGAACCAATCACATTTATAATCCATGGCAAATAATTAAGAAATGACTTCTCTAAGATAATTCAAGTACTTTTATGTACTTGAGCGAAATGTAGACAACTTCAACAAGCATATTCATATTCACCTGTACCTGTAATGGCGAATCTGTGCCATCGAACCGAGGCTATATCACAGTGTTAGATAGACACCCACCATTGAGTCAGACTCGTTGCTCACTGGCTATAGAGATGGGAACCGTCTAACATTGAGAAATACTAAATCACAAAATGGCTTGCAAAGAGGGGGTGATGTTATGACTTACCTTTATTGATTGATAAGGGTCAAACACCAAAGATAAGTTTTTTATGTTAGGAGTGTGAGTAACTTTAAAAAGATTAAAGAGGAGAAAGAAAAGTTGAAAAAAAATAGCAGATAATGAAAAGGCACAGCTGACTAAAGGTTAAAAATGTGAGGAGGAAAAATAAAATGGAAAGGAAAAGAAAAAAGGTATTAAAAAAATCTTATATTTTGATAGCTCTGATGTTATGTTTAGTTGGTTGGGGAGATGCGATACCACAGGTCAGGGCTCAGTCTATATATGATAGAGTAGATAGTATATATTGGAATGATGAGCTATATGACATGCTGGCGGAAGAGAGCGTTAGCATAGAACGTGATGGATTTAGCTTTATAAATCCTATAAAATCAGATGTCGTTAGAATCCATGTTGAACCAGAGCCAGAAGTATTGAGAAATGATTATTTATTAGATGAAATCACAATCCATGTCGAACCAGAACCAGAGATATTAAGTAGAGATTATTCACCAGTGGAAATTACAATTCACGTTGAACCAGAGGATTCACGAAATACACACAATTGTAGAGTGATAGATACATTCTCAACAACGAGTGTAACTATTACGCATGTGGGAAATGGACATACAGGAGGGACTGTACCTGCATCGCATACGATTAATACACCAGGATTATTTACAATAAGACAACCAGGAACTATGGTACGAACAAATCATCATTTTACAGGATGGAGAAATCCAGTAACTAATCAAACCTTTCTACCTGGACAAATTGTAAATATAACAGGACATGGCACAATACGGCTCTATGCTCAGTGGCAGCGTAATGTTGTAACAATTACATATGTAGGAAATGGGCATACAGGTGGTACAGTACCTGGGGGTCATATTGTTAGTACTCCAGGACAATTTACAGTAAGAGGACCAGAGACTATGGTAAGAACAAATCATCATCTTACTGGATGGCGCAATCCTGCAACTGGCCAAATTTTTCTACCTGGGCAGGTTTTCAATGTTACTGGACATGGCTCGATGAGGCTTTATGCACAGTGGCAACGAAATACTGTAAGAGTCACATATCATAGCAATGGACATTCTGGTGGATCTCCGCCTCCAGGGCATACTATAAATACCCCAGGTACATTTGTGGTAAACCCACAAGGAATAATGTTTCGTACGAATCATCATTTTACAGGTTGGCGCATTTCAATATCGGGTCAAATTGTTTGGCCTGGACAGGTTGTAGAAGTTACAGGGCATGGTTCATTAAGACTCGATGCAGTATGGACACCTTCAGTCCGTTTAACATTTAATCCCAACGGCGGAACTGTTAGCCCGACATTTGCAGATGTTCCACAAGGTTTTGCAGTATTTAACCTACCAACACCAACAAGGACAAATCGTTATTTTGTGGATTGGTTTACAACATCTGCTACAACAGGAGGTACTCGATTTAGAAATGGGATGACTATTCCAAATGTCAATACAACCTATTGGGCACGATGGAATGATCCAAACCGTCATATAAATATGTGGTGGCAACCAGCAAATTCAGGAACAACGATAATTAATTATCGAGTTATCAATAATCCCAACGCTACATGGGATGGGCGTATGCGTACTGGCGCAATATTGTGGAATGATTCAAGTGCTCGAGTAAATTTCACTAGAAATAATGCATCATCAAACACAGTATCACTCACAACAGACGGAGATAGTAGAATTTATCTTTATAATATAGGAACAACAAACGTACTTAGATTTCGTGCTTTATTATGCACAAATCAAGTTGCTAGATTTGTGGATGAAACTGGATTTACTACTGCTCATGTTGCTCATACTATCATGGCTCATGAGTTCGGCCACGCGATTGGCCTTAGAGATAATCCTGTGCTAGGAGGACAACAGAGCGTAATGACACAAGGAGCTTTTCGACCACCAAGTGAACCCATAATTACAACTTTTGATATTACTAGCGTAAACATGATTTATTAAAGTAGGAGGGTGAAAATGAGAAGATATTTTTTTATACTAATTAGTTTTAGTTTGATTTTGATAAGTTGTACAGATGTGGAGCTAGAGGAGAATTGCATTGTTAACGAAGCCAATCAAAATGAAAAGATTGAGGCGGTAGTGATGATAAATGATGAAGTACTAAATGACGAAGCGATAAATCAAGTAATTATAACCCAGCATATTTTCGCACCTGGATACGAGAGTTTTGAGGAAATGGTCGAATCATCAGACCTAATCATTCGTGGTCATGTTCTTGATGAGCGATTGGAGTGGTTTAATACTAACATAACATTGGAGGCAGCAATTAATGCAAGGACAGAGGAGTATGAAGCAGGTTTGATTTCAAGAGAGCTATTAGATATTGAGATAGAACATTATCATAATAATCTAGAGGATTTTGAGCCATCATATGAGTATGTCATATTCTATCGTATAGAAATATTGGAGATTTTCCAAGGAGAATACGAAGTCGGAGATGTTATTGAGCTAAGAGAATTTATGGGAAGAGATGAAGAGTGGAATCAAAGTTTAGAGCATTCCAAGCGTTATGAGGTTGATACTGAATTGATTTTCTTCTTAAGACGTAGTAGGAATTTGGGTTCAGGGTATTTTGTATTTTTTCCACATCAAGCAGTGTATGAGTTGCCAATAGGATTGAGATATGAAACTAGTGCATTTGATGAACATGTGCTTCTTAAACCATTGGATGTATTTCAACCAGAACCTTTGGAAGTTCTAGAGGGATATGTTATTATTTGTGATGGATTTCATGCTCCTTTTGATATTAATTTGAATATGTTGCGAGAAATAGCCGAAGAAAATGGTATTGCAAATTAAATGTATTGTTATGGTGTTCTAATCAAAAAACAAATGGCCGCAGTTAGTTTGTTGTGTTTGTGTAAGTCATAGTGTAAGTTAAAATAGAGATTCCCTGTTTTCAAATGATTTGATTTCAGGGGATTTCTATTTAGAGGCTACATTTTTAATAAATGAAAACAGCTAAAACATTGGTTGCAGGAAGGATAGGTTTGCTGTATAATACCCATTAAGCAACAACTAAAGAAACGTGAAATCTACCTAACTATGCTGATGTCACATTTTAATAAGAGTATCATGGGACACGAATTCTAGGAGGAAGAAAATGAGAGATTTTGTTATTAGTGTAAACAGTACCGTAGATTTACCAAAAGAATGGTTAGACCAAAACCATGTTAATGTAATGCCCATTAGCTACACCATTGACGATGTGACTTATCAAGATTACGATGGGAGATTAAGCTCCAAAGACTTTTTCGCTAAATTAAAGGCAGGGAGCACTTCTGTTACCAGTCAAGTAAATCCTGAAGATGCCAAAGAGTCCCTAGAGCCCTTATTGAAAGAAGGCAAAGATGTGTTACATCTGTCATTCTCTTCAAGCTTAAGTGGAACATACAATAGTATTCGCATGGCCATTGATGAATTGAAAGAAGAATATTCTGAGGCGAAGATTCAAGTGATTGACACTTTATCTGCTTGCATGGGAGAAGGACTATTACTATATAAAGTGATGGAACTCAAGAAGGAAGGGAGAAGCCTTGAAGAGATTGCAAACTGGGTGGAAGCCTACAAGTTAAATATCTGTCACTTCTTTACTGTGGATGACTTACACCACCTGCATCGCGGAGGCAGGGTATCCAAGGCCTCAGCTGTGATTGGATCATTGGTACAGATTAAACCGATTCTTCATATGGATGATGAAGGAGCCCTCAAACCTATCGGTAAGGAAAGAGGACGTAAAAAAGCCCTTACCACATTGGTTGACCTAGCAGTGGAACACTCCAAAGGATGGGAGAATGACATTGTGATGATTGCCCAAGGTGACGCCTTAGAAGATGCCCAGTATGTAGCAAAGCTAGTTAAGGAGAAGATGGGTGTGGAAAATGTCCTAATCAATGAGATTGGTTCCGTAATTGGAAGCCATACAGGGCCTGGTATCATCGCACTTTTCTGTATGGGTGATAAAAGATAGAAAAAACAAAAAAAGCAATTGACTTCTTAGGGGTTCTATGATATATTTATTTTCGGTTCGTAAAACAAAGTAGAGCGATTCACTCTCACCATAGCACGTAGGTGACTATTGGTTAAACATTGGAACGATCATGTGACAAGAATTTGTTGTTCTTGTTGTGATGTTATTTCAGTCGAGTGGATGCTTTATCTGCTCGACTTTATTATGCAGAGCACTTAAAAAGAACATCATTATCAATATTATGGAGGATAACGACGATTAACGATTTAATGATCAATCAACAAATTAGAGACAGAGAAGTCCGTCTCATCGGTGCAGATGGAGAACAATTGGGAATTATACCCACAAGTGAAGCCATGAAATACGCAATAGAAGCGGAACTTGATCTGGTTAAGATTGCCCCAACTGCCAAGCCACCAGTATGTAAAATCATCGACTATGGCAAGTATAAGTATGAGTTAACAAGAAAGGAAAAAGAAGCGAAGAAGAAGCAGAAGATTGTGGAAATCAAAGAAGTTCGCTTGTCACCTAATATTGACTCTCATGACATGAACACTAAGATGAACAACGCAAGGAAGTTTCTTACCAAAGGGAACAAGGTAAAGGTAACCTTACGTTTTCGCGGAAGAGAGATGGCTCATGTGAACAAAAGTCGAAGTATTTTAGATGATTTTGCTAAAGAACTGGAAGATATTTCTGATGTGGAGAAAAAACCAAAGCTTGAAGGCAGAAGCATGACCATGGTTTTAACAGAGAAGAAATCAAATTAACGAAGAAGGTACATCCAAAATGGATTTACTACATACAAAGGTATAACTACTTACGTAGTTATGCCATTTAGGAGGGAAATAAAAATGCCAAAAATTAAAACAAAACGCGCAGCGGCAAAGCGTTTTAAACTGACTGGAACTGGTAAATTGAAGAGAATGAAAGCAAACAAAAGTCACATCTTAACTAAAAAATCTGCGAAAAGAAAAAGAAATCTTAGACAACCAACAATGACAGATGATAGTAACGTTAAGAACATGAAGAAAGTATTACCATATCTGTAGTGGTTAAGTAGAAGGAGGGTTAAGAAATGGCAAGAATTAAACGCGGAGTAAACGCGAAGAAAAAGCAAAATAGAGTATTAAAACTAGCTAAAGGATATAGAGGAGCACGTTCGAAGCAATATCGTGTAGCCAAACAATCGGTAGTAAGAGCATTGTCTACCTCTTACGCAGGCAGAAAGCAAAGAAAACGCCAAATGCGTCAATTATGGATTGCTCGTATCAATGCGGCAGCCAGAATGAATGGACTTTCTTACAGCAAATTCATGCACGGTCTAAAGTTAGCTGAGATTGAGATGAACAGAAAGATGCTAGCTGAATTGGCAGTGAATGACAAAGAAGGATTCTCTACTTTAGTAGAGCAAGCGAAATCTAAAATTGCATAATTATATTTGACAGAATATTGTTTTAATCAGTGGAGGTTTAGCTTCCACTGGACTTTGCGGAAGTGTCGGAACTGGCAGACGAGCAAGACTAAGGATCTTGTGAGGAATATCCTCGTGAGGGTTCAAGTCCCTTCTTCCGCACTCACAAAAAAGCTGTGTCATAAACGTATGAAAAAAACGTGTATGACACGGCCTTTTTTCAGATAGACGTATGTAATCCTTTATGCTATACTTCTTTACATAAAGTTTAAAAGGCTCAAAAGGAGAATGTCATGGATATTAAACAACTCCAATACTTTATCGCCATTGTAGAATGTGACTGCAATCTGTCAAAAGCTGCCAAGAAGATTCATATCTCTCAACCAGCACTGAGTAAGATGATTAGAGAGTTTGAGAAAAAGGAAGATATTTTGCTGTTTGAACGCCAGGTTGATCGGTTAAAACTTTCTCCTGCAGGGGAGAGTTTCTTTCAGTGTGCCAAAGATTTGATTAAACAATATGACCAGATGATGACACAATTACGAGAAGGGGCATTGAAGCTTACTGGAAAGGTAAGAATAGGTATACCACCTTTGATTCTTTCCGCACTTTTTTCTGAAGTACTCAGCGATTTTATCATTGAGAATCCCCAGGTGAAGGTGGAAGTCATCGAAGTAGGTGCTTATGAGCTAGAGAAACAGTTAATTATGCAAGAGGTTGATATTGCGATTCTTTTGAACCCAACTATGCTGTGTAAGGAAAGTTTTGAAGAAGTGCTACTTTTGGAAGATACTCTCTGTGCCTTCATGAGTCCAGACAACCCCTTGGCTTCCCAGGAAAAGCTTTCTTGGGCACAATTAGATGGGCAACCCATGGCTATATTTGACTCTAGCTTTATGATTCACCACCAGTTAATGCGGGAATTTGAAATACAGGGAATTCAACCCAACATTCTAATCACCTCATTATATTGGGATTATTTACTTCGAACCACCATCAAAACAGATCTTGTTACCATACTGCCTTCTCCAATCATGGACTATGTTCATGATGCAAAGGTTGCACAGGTAGACATGGAGGAGCCTATTTTATGGCATGTGTTACTTTGTCGACCCAAGAAAAAATACTACTCACAAGCAGAGGCTCATATGTTTAAACACATTATGGAGTACTTTAATAGCGAGGTGAAAAAATAATAATGAGAATTTATCAAGTTGACTCTTTTACAGACCAATTGTTTTCAGGGAATCCAGCAGGGGTTTGTTTACTTGCTGAAGAGTGGTTGCCAGAAGATTTGATGCAGAAGATTGCCATGGAGATGAATCTTTCAGAAACCACCTTTGTTCGTCGTGGAGAAGATGGTTCTATGGAGATTCGTTGGTTTACTCCTATGGCAGAGGTTGACCTGTGTGGTCATGCTACATTGGCGGCGGCTCATGTGTTGTTTCGCCACGAAAAATTTCCGAATAAGGAACTTACTTTTCAGTCTCGCAAGGGGTTTTTGAAAGTGACCGATGAAGGGAAGTTGCTTACTCTTGATTTCCCTAGAGATTATGTGTATCCCATAGAATTCACAGAAGATCTGGATTGTTTCAATCAGAAACCAAGGGAAGCTTGGCGAGGGACAGGAGAATATCTGCTGGTGTTTGACCGTCAGGAACAAGTGGAGGATGCGGTATGCAACTTAAACAAAGCAGCTGGGATTGACTTAGATGGATTCATTATTACGGCACCCTCTAACATAGAAGGGGTGGATTTTGTGTCTCGTTATTTCTCTCCGAAATATGGGATTGATGAGGATCCCGTAACAGGTTCTGCACACACTTTGCTTGTTCCCTACTGGCAGGGTGTTACAGGGCAAGACACCTTCCATGCAAGACAGTTGTCCATCCGTGGTGGTAATTTAACCTGTAGAGCCGTAGGAGATAGAATCCTGATTAGCGGTCAGGCAGTTACCTTCTTTGTGGGAGAGATGATCCTATGATGAATTTAATCACATTACTTGCTCCTTATCCTACCATTTCTATTATTGGAATGGCGAAAAATGTAGGGAAAACCACCACATTGAATCATTTGATTGCTGACTTTAAACGTCAAAATATGAAGCTTGCCCTCACCAGCATCGGACGGGATGGAGAACGAGTAGATGTGGTAACCAAAACAGCAAAACCAGAAATATATGTATACTCTGGTACATATATTATCACAGCAGAAAAACTAATTCCCCTATGCGACATTACCAAAGAGATTGTAAGGGTAACAAAGATGAACACCCCCATGGGTAGAATTGTAGTCCTGCAAGCATTGTCTGATGGGTTCGTTCAACTTGGAGGCCCCTCCATGACCCGTCAGATTTCTGATTTGTTAAAAACACTTCCTGTGGATAAAGTGATTGTTGATGGAGCCATTAGTCGAAAAAGTTTGGCCAGCCCAGATGTAACAGAAGCAACAATACTTTGTACTGGTGCCAGCCTAAGCCGTAGTCAGGCTACAGTGATTGAAGAAACACGCCATGCAGTGGAAATATTGACTCTTCCAAAATTGGAAGACAAAGAACTACTTGTCAAACTAGAAGGTGCTACAGAAGAAATTCATGCCCCTAAGGATGGACTGATTTACTTTCCAGGTGCTGTGTCTGAAGGAAGAATTCGCGATCTTATTCAATCCAGCGCAAAACTAAAAGATACTGTGATTGTTGCGGAAGATTCCAGTAAAATATTCATCAAGCCTGCTACCTATGAAAAGTTACGAATAAAAGGTGGTGCATTACGTGTACTCAATCCCATCCATTTGATCGCAGTTACTGTGAATCCCACTTCACCCTATAATATAGGATTCGACCCAGAATTGTTCTTGAAGCAGATGAGAGAGACGCTACCCGTTCCTGTTTATGATGTGAAGGAGGAAATTTGATGTTTGGTTTAGATGTTTCACAACAAGAGGCTATTGGTCTTACTTATATATTGAATCAACTCACCCCCATTTCTCCTTTTGGCGAAGAAAAAAAGAAGCAGATGGTTCCTTTTGCTCCCCATGAGCAAGAGGCCTTACTTCAATGCTATGATAATATAGAAAAGATGCTTTCTCTTATGAAGGAAAATAAGAAGGATGTAGATGAATGTTGTTTTCATCTCATGTCTCTTAAGAACATTCGTTCTGTGGTGAAAAAATGTGAAGTTCAGATGCTTCATCAAGTGGATTTGTTCGAGATGAAAGCTTTTCTTTTGGAATTTGAAAAGGTAGAACTTGCCTATAGAAAGCTACAAGAGAAAACTACACTTGAAAGCATTCATCTGGAACCATTAGATGGTGCTCTGGAATTATTGGATCCAGAGAAAAAGCGCATTGTATCATTTGTCATAGAGTCACAGAAGCTTACTGGGATTCGCAGGGAAAAGCGACGAGTGGAAGGACACCTCCAACAAGAAGCCTCAACCAGCGCTCAGAGTGTGCTTACCACAAAACGTTTCCAACTGGTAAAGCAAGAAGGTGAGGAAGAGGAACGAGTGCAGCAACAGTTGACAGAACAGTTACGACCCTATCTGAACCTGTTTCTTTCCAATATGGACAATTTAGGCAAGTTGGATTTACTAATTGCAAAAGCAAACCTTGCCTTTTCTCATCAAGCGATACGACCAGAAGTGAGCCAAGGTGGGGAAGTCATGTTAGAAAATATGTGGAACCCCTTTGTTGCAGAAGCTTTAAACCGAAATCATCAGGCCTTAACCAAAGTATCCTTGACCTTACCCAAGGGAGTCACCATCATCACTGGAGCAAATATGGGAGGCAAAAGTGTGTCTGTAAAAACCGCAACCCTTAATGTGATTCTTTGTCAATTAGGTTTATTTGTGTTTGCGGATGTTGCCAAAATTCCCCTTTTTGACGGAGTACATCTCATATCAGAAGACCTGCAAGACATTGGAAGAGGGCTTTCGAGTTTTGGGGCGGAAATCAATCGTTTTAACCAGATTGTAGATGAGTTGAAAGAATCCTTTTTGTTCATCGTGCTGGACGAGTTTGCCAAAGGGACCAATCCTGTGGAAGGTACTTCTATTGTTCGGGGGGTAGCTTCTTACTTGTGGACGTCTGGTTCGATTTGTGTCATGACCACTCATTATGACCGGGTGGTGTCTCCTGGATATAAACATTACCAAGTGGTGGGGTTAAATGTTCCAAAAGCGAAGATGGAAAAACCTAGCCTAGCCTCTATTGCGGACGCCATGGATTATCGTTTGATAGAAGTTGACCATAACCAATCGCCACCACAGGATGCACTAAATATCTGTGAACTGTTAGGTGTAGAGCAAGAGGTATTAGATCGGATTAGAAGAGAATATGAGTGAATAAAAATGATTGGCTAGGGCTTTTATGATAACATAGAAAATTTATTTATAGGGGTATAAATAACCATATCAAACAGTCAACGAAAAATATTTTGACAATGGTGAATAAACGTGTTATATTTCTTTTAACTCAAATCACCTAATTTAAGGAGGTATATTAATGGAAAAAGTTGAAACAAGAGAAATAAGAAAGCCCCATTTGTGGGAAGCAACAATTGCCTTTCTGGCATTGGTACTGATTGTCTTGGTCACTGTAGTTGTATTTGAAGCGACGCTCCATTTTCCCATGATGTTTGCTGTGGTAGTGGCAGCATTCTTCATGATGAGATGTGGCTACAAATGGAAACAAGTTGAAAAAAGCATGATTGACGGCATTGCTGTTGCACTTCCAGCGGTTCTCATCCTCATCGTGGTAGGTGCACTTATCGCCATATGGGTTATGGCGGGTATTGTACCCACAATGATTTTCTGGGGATTAGCGATTATGGATCCACTATTTTTCTTTGTGGCGACGATGATTATCTGCTCGTTGACATCTATGATTCTAGGTACTTCTTGGGGTACAGCGGGTACACTTGGCGTTGCTTTTATCGGTATCGCTTTAGGCCTTGGCATCCCTGTGTATATGGCTGCTGGTGCAGTTGTTTCAGGCGCGTACTTCGGTGACAAGTTGTCTCCACTTTCGGACACCACCAACATGACTTCATCTGTGGCTGGTGCTGACCTATTCGCCCACATTAAGAACATGCTTCCTCAAACAGTAATCGCCTATATTATTGCGTTAGTTGCCTTTTTGGGATTAGGTTTTGCTGTAGCAGGCGGCGCGGCTGATCTTGGACAAGTTGAGGCGCTAAGAGGAGGGATTGATTACCACTTCAATACCAATCCTTTGCTGTTATTGGCTCCTGTTATCGTAATGATTGCCATTGGACTTAAGGTACCTGCGCTTCCAGGCATCCTAATTGGTGCAATAGTAGGTGTAGTCTTTGCATTTATTTTCCAAGACGGTATAACCTTCACAGCTATATTTGATTCCGCATGGCAACCTCCTGCATTTGAATCAGCATATCCCGAATTAGTAAACCTTTTTGGTCGCGGTGGTATTCGAGCCAAGATGTATGCAGTTTCTTTGATTGCCATTGCCATGTCTTATGGTGGTATTATGGACAAATCTCGCATGCTTGAAGTTGTAGTTGATAAACTCATCCAATGGTTCGTAAAAGGCACAAGAAGTTTGGTAACCACCACTGTTCTTGTTACTATAGCTTCTAACATCGCTTTTGCAGAGCAATACGTTGGTGTTATTCTTCCTACCAAAATGTTCGCAAGAACATATCGCAGACGTGGCTTCCATCCTAAGATGCTCAGTAGTGCGGTAGATGGCACTGGTACATTGACATCACCACTAATCCCGTGGAATACCTGCGGTATTGCCATGGCTACATTCCTTGGCGTAACTGCATGGCAATTCGCTCCTTTCGCCTTCTTCAACTGGCTAGTTCCTTTGGTTACCATCGGACTCGCTATGGCTGGTAAGTACACAAGGTATCTGAAAGATGATCCAACCACAGTTACCTCTGCTTACGAAGAAGCTTTCAAGGATGAACCTGTACCAGAAATTGCATAACAGAATAAGTAACATAATAAATCAAGTAGAAGGTGGTGACAAACCGCCTTCTTCTTATATTGCTTGAATCTTTTATTCATAACGGTATGAATAATATGTTCTAGACAGAATGGTCTAATTTTTATATACTTGACATAGGATGATGCGTGTTCGTTTTATTCTTCACACCTTAGGCATAGAAGGGTCGAACCGCATGAGTTCGGCCCTTCTATGCCTATATAAATTATGGAAGATAGTTTCAAAAACGGAGATAGGTCTTAAAAGGGTTTTGAATGCTAGAGAATACGTATTTATTAGTAACAACAAAGAGGTGAATGGAATATGAAAGAAGTAGTAATTGTTGCAGCAATGAGAACGCCAATTGGTTCTTTTGGAGGAAGTTTGAAGGATGTAACTGCAGTAGAGCTAGGTACTGTTGCAGTAAAAGCAGCATTAGAGAAAGTGAATTTATCACCAGGGATGGTGGACGAGGTGATTTTTGGGAATGTATTACAAGCAGGAGCTGGTCAGAACGTGGCCAGACAGGTTGCCATTCATGCAGGAATCCCAGAGGAGGTTCCCTCCTTTACTGTGAATCACGTTTGTGGCTCAGGGCTTCGGACGGTACAGCTTGCTGCTACTGCCATTGGCGCAGGTGAAGCAGAGATTATCGTTTGTGGGGGAACAGAGAATATGAGTATTGCCCCTTATCTAATGAAATCCATGAGATGGGGACAAAGGCTTGGTGATGGGGAGGTGATTGACACCTTAGTACATGACGGTTTAACCGATGTTTTTCACGGATACCACATGGGTATAACGGCGGAGAATATCGCGGAAAAGTTTGGCTTTACCAGAGAAGAACAAGACCAATTTGCGGCAAGCAGTCAGCAAAAAGCAGAACGTGCCCTACAGGAAGGGCGATTCCAAGAGGAGATTGTGCCTATTGTAATTCCCCAAAGGAAGGGAGATCCAGTTGTTGTAGACACCGATGAGTATCCAAAGCCTGGGGTAACAGCCCAGGGATTGACCAAGCTTCGACCAGCTTTTAAGAAAGACGGTACAGTTACAGCAGCCAATGCTTCAGGAATTAACGATGGAGCAGCCGCTCTCATTGTCATGAGCGCCCAGAAGGCAGAAGAGTTAAAGATCCAACCATTAGTGACCATTAAGTCCTATGCTAATGTTGGGTTAAGCCCAGAGATAATGGGATGTGGACCCATTCCTGCTACCGAAAAGGCGCTTAAGAAGGCTGGACTAACCGTAGATGATTTGGATTTGATTGAAGCCAATGAGGCATTTGCAGTACAATCTCTTAGTGTACTTCAAGAATTGGGCTTAGACCCCAACAAGGTCAACGTCAATGGCGGAGCTATTGCTTTAGGGCATCCCATTGGAGCCAGCGGAGCACGAATTTTAGTAAGTTTGATTCACGAAATGAAAAAACAAGAAGCAAAAATCGGACTTGCTACCCTCTGTATAGGCGGTGGGCAAGGAACAGCAATGATTGTAGAAAGAGAGGGCTCGTAATGGGTAAGGTAATTGCTTTACAAGAAGCAGTAGATAAGATTCACGATGGCGCGGTAATTATGTTTGGCGGTTTTATGTGTGATGGTTCAGCCTTGAAGATCATCGACGCTTTAGTGGAGAAGAATGTACAAGACATTACCATTATTTGTAATGACTCTGGTTTTATTGATAAGGGCGTTGGCAAGCTGATTGTATCGAAGCAATGCAAGAAGATCATCACTTCTCACATTGGCTTAAATAGAGAAACTGGTCGTCAAATGACAGAAGGTGAACTGGAGGTTGATTTGGTTCCCCAAGGGACTTTAGCAGAGAGAATTAGGGCGGCAGGTTATGGCTTAGGAGGTGTTTTGACCAAAACTGGCGTTGGAACATTAGTAGAAGAAGGCAAGCAAACCGTTGAAGTAGATGGGGAGGCCTTTTTACTGGAGAAACCTCTAGGTGCTGATTTTGCTATTTTATACGGTGCTATAGTAGACGAGAATGGAAACATTGCTTACTATGGTTCTGGTAATAATTTTAATCATGTGATGGCAAGTGCCGCTACCACCACCATTGTTGAAGCAGGAAAAGTAGTGAAGTTAGGTGAGTTGGCTCCTAATGCAGTGGTAACACCAGGTGTATTTGTCAACTATATCGTAGAAGGGGGTGAGTAAAAGTGGATAAGATGGAGATGCAAAACTTTATTGCCAAACGAGTTGCCCAGGAGTTGCAGAATAACGCAGTGGTGAATCTTGGCATCGGCCTACCTACTAAGGTGGCTAACTATATTCCTGAAGGCATGAACATTCACTTTCACTCTGAAAATGGCTATATTGGACTAGGTCCAGCGCCATCAGAGGAGAATATAGATCCCTACATTGTAGATGCTGGTGGACGTCCTTCTTCTATTCTGCCAGGAGGCTGTTTCTTTGATAGTACCACTTCCTTCGGGATTATCCGCGGTGGACATGTTGACTTAACCGTTCTGGGAGCATTGCAAGTGGATCAGAGCGGGAACATTGCCAACTATATGATTCCTGGCAAGCTGGTTCCAGGCATGGGTGGCGCAATGGACTTGCTTAGAGGCGCAAAAAAAGTCATTGTTGCTATGGAACATACAGCTAAGGGTGCAGCTAAAATCCTCAAAGAATGTACATTACCTCTTACCGCACCTGGTGCTGTTGATTTGATCATCACAGAGATGGCTGTCATTGAAGTGACACCAGAAGGTCTTCTTCTGAAGGAAGTTCGAGGTGATTATACAGTAGAACAGGTTCAGGCTGCTACAGAGGCAGAACTTATTCTTAGTGAGGGTGTAATGTAAAGGTCACAAGATTGCAACCTACGAATTTTACCCACATGACAAATAATGTTTGGGTTGAGGCGAAATTACAAAAACTAAATATATATGATAGAGGTCGCAAGCAACAGGGTAGGCTTTGGTTGTTAAGGAAAAGTGATTCCGATACCAAAGTTGAATGGGTTCTTGCCGAAAGTGGTTGCAACTCACTTGTACATCCACTTGGTTATATTGCTCAGTGCAATATAATTGCAATGTTTGAAGGCAAAACTCTTTCGTGCTTGCACCAGAGTTCTACCGTCCATCAAGAGCATTGAGCGCTATTGAATATGAGAGCATATTTAATGGCGCTTTTTTGTAAAAAAAGGAAAGAGAATCAACAAACTACCCGAAAGGGTATAGGCATCAATTTTTTTAAAAGGTATATTGGAGAGTAGTGCGAGAAGTATAAGGTGAATTTAAAGTTTTTCACCCTAGCACCAGGATTAAAAAAGGAGGGCAAGACCATGAGTCAAGAAAAGGCACTTATAAGAGTAAGAATGAGTACAGGGGATGCACATTATGCAGGGGAGTTGGTAGATGGTGCCAAGATGCTCCAATTGTTTGGGGATGTGGCCACCGAGCTTCTCATTCGCCATGATGGAGATGAAGGATTGTTTGTCGCTTATGACAACGTTGAGTTTCTAGCTCCCGTTTATGCAGGAGAGTATATTGAAGCGGAAGGGGAGATTGTATCTGTTGGAAATTCATCGAGAAAGATGCAATTCGTTGCCCGTAAAGTGATTCGCCCATTGCCAGAGGTAGATGTATCCGCTGCTGAGGTGTTGGCAGAGCCCATTGTTGTATGCAGGGCAAGTGGGACTTGTGTTGTTCCAAAGGATAAGCAGCGTTATAAAGATCTGTAATAATGTTTCCAGGAATGTTCAAGAAGAAAGAGAGGAAGAAACATGGAGAAATTAATTATCACAGCCGCCATTTGCGGCGCAGAGGTGACAAAGGAGCACAATCCAGCGGTACCGTATACCGTGGAAGAGATTGGAAGAGAAGCATTGGCTGCTTATGAAGCAGGAGCCAGCATCATTCACCTTCATGTACGTGAGGATGATGGCACACCTACTCAGTGCAAAGAACGTTTTGCCCAGTGTATTGCTGAGGTCAAGCGCTTATGTCCAGATGTAATCATTCAACCTTCAACAGGTGGTGCAGTGGGTATGTCTAATGAAGAGCGGATTCAACCTGTAAGTTTGTTACCTGAAATGGCCACCCTAGATTGTGGAACCTGTAACTTTGGAGGAGACGACATCTTTGTGAATACCGAGAATACCATCAAAGAATTTGGTCAGAAGATGATTGAACTTGGTGTAAAACCTGAAGTTGAGGTGTTTGACAAAGGAATGGTGGATTCAGCCATTCGTTTGAACAAGCAAGGATACATCCAATCCCCCATGCATTTTAACTTTGTGATGGGTGTCAATGGCGGAATCGCTGCTTCTCTTAGAGACTTTACATTCTTACAGGGTAGTATTCCACCAGGCTCAACCTACACAGCCACAGGCATTGGCAGGGCTGAATTCCCGATGGCGACACTGTCAATTGTAGCAGGTGGTCATGTGCGAGTAGGTTTTGAAGACAATGTATACCTTGCCAAAGGAGTATTAGCAAAGTCCAATGGCGAATTGGTAGAAAAGGTAGTGCGCATCGCTAAAGAGCTTGGACGAGAAATTGCTACTCCTGATGAAGCAAGAGAGATTTTGGGACTATAATTCAAGAGGTAATGTAAAAACATCTCACCCGAGGGCCAACAAAACACAGATGAGGTTGGAAACTGTCTCAATAAATGAAGCAATAGAAAAAGAAAGAAAAGAGGACGAAAAATGAGTAAAAAAGCATGTAAATACGGAACACACAGAGTATTGGAGCCTGTAGGAGTATTACCACAAACCGCACAGAAGATTGAGAACACCATGGAAATCTATCCCAATGAGATTTTGATTGATGTTATCTCCTTAAACATCGACTCCGCTTCCTTTAACCAATTAAAGGAAGAAGCAGAAGGTGACGAGACAAAGATTGGCAATAAGATTAAAGAAATAGTAGGAGAGCGTGGCAAGATGCAAAATCCTGTTACTGGCTCAGGTGGAATGTTGATTGGCCAGATTGCTCAGATTGGTGAAGAGCTAGACCGGCCTGACTTAAAGGTAGGGGATAAGATTGCCACCTTGGTTTCTCTATCTCTTACACCGTTGAAAATTGAAGAGATTAAAGCCATTAAAAAAGACATTGACCGAGTGGATGTAAAAGCCCAGGCCATCCTTTTTGAATCAGGCATCTATGCCAAGTTACCAGAGGATATGACTGAGGCTTTGGCATTGGCAGCATTAGACGTAGCAGGAGCACCAGCTCAAACCGCTAAGCTTGTGAAGCCTGGAGACAGTGTACTGGTTATCGGAGCTGGCGGTAAGTCAGGTATGCTTTGTTGCTATGAAGCTATGAAACGAGTTGGTCCTACAGGAAACGTGGTTGCCATGTGTCGTAAAGATGCCGATAGAGACAAGTTGTTAGAAAACAATCTTTGTAACAAAGTAATTCAAACGGACATTAGTCGTCCATTAGAAGTGTTAGAGAAAGCTCTTGAAGCTAACGGTGGCAAAGAATTTGATATATCCATCAATGTGGTAAATGTTCCTAGTAGTGAGATGGCCAGTATCTTACCTGTTCGTGACGGTGGAATCGTATATTTCTTCTCCATGGCGGTAAGCTTTACAAAAGCTGCTCTTGGTGCAGAAGGCATTGGCAAAGACGTTACCATGATTGTTGGAAATGGGTATACCAAAGATCACGCGGAAATTACCTTGCATCAATTAAGAGAAAACAAGGCATTGTGTAAGATTTTCGAAGAAAAATATGTCTAACATATGGTTAATCTCATAGCAGAGGATGACTATTAGCAAAGATGGCTGAAGCGTACTTGATGAATCAAAATGGGTCTACCGTTGTGTAGCGAACAAGTACGCTAAAGCGCACTTAAATAGAAAGTTGAGGGTTAGATATGAATAATTCTATTTTTAAAAATATTAAAGCAGAGGATTGGAACGATTGGAAATGGCATCTGCGCAACAAGATTCAGACTGTAGAAGATTTAAAAAAGGTTGTGAAGATTGAAGAGGAACAAGAGGGAGATATAATCAAGTGTTTAGAGCAACTTCGGATGGCCATTACACCTTATTATCTCTCTTTGATTGACCTGGATGATCCGAATGATCCTGTTCGTGCTCAGAGTGTTCCAACGATAGCTGAGTTGGACTGGGCCCAGGAAGATTTGGAAGATCCTCTTAGTGAGGATATCGATTCACCAGTACCAGGACTAACCCACCGTTATCCAGACCGAGCGTTACTTTTGGTTACTGATCAATGTGCCATGTATTGTAGACACTGTACTCGTAGACGTTTTGCAGGACAGAAAGATGCTGCTTTGCCTATGAGTCAGATAGAAAATGCCATTGCTTACATTGCTAAAACGCCAGTTATTCGTGATGTGTTGATTTCAGGGGGAGATCCTTTGCTTCTGGAGGATGACAGACTGGAACAGATTATCAAACAACTTTATGAGATTCCTCATGTAGAAGTGGTTCGATTAGGCTCTAGATTACCTGTGGTATTGCCACAACGGATTACGGATGACCTGTGTAATATGCTGAAAAAGTACCATCCCATTTGGCTGAACACACATTTTACCCATCCTAAAGAGATTACACCAGAGTCTTCTGCAGCTTGCGAGAAGTTGGCCAATGCGGGTGTACCAGTAGGGAATCAATCGGTTCTTCTTGCGGGAGTGAATGACTGTGTCCATGTAATGAAGGAATTAGTACAAGGGTTGGTGAAGATTCGAGTTCGTCCATATTATATCTACCAATGTGATTTATCCCAAGGGTTGACTCATTTCCGCACCCCAGTTGCAAAAGGCATTGAGATTATTGAAGGCTTACGAGGACATACCTCTGGCTATGCGGTGCCTACTTTTGTAGTAGATGCGCCTGGTGGCGGTGGTAAGATTCCAGTAATGCCAACTTACATTATTTCTCATGCAGCCAACAAGGTAATCCTTCGCAACTTTGAAGGTGTGATAACCACCTATACAGAGCCTGAGAACTACAAAGAAACCTGTCAGTGTGATGTTTGTACAGGCAAGAAGGAAGCGAAATACATTGGAGTTGCCGCATTACAACAAGGTCAACAGCTTTCTCTTGAGCCAGAAGGGCTAGAGCGAAACAAGCGGAAACATAACAAGGGTGGTGAGTAAGATGATTCCAAAATTAAATTTGAATCAAGAACAGGTAGAGTTTGCCAGAAAGACTGCCAGAAAGATAGCATCCGACACTCAGGATTTTATTGATCTGCACACTACGGTGGCAGTAGAGCGAACCATCTGTCGTCTGTTAGGAATTGATGGAAAGAACGATGTGGACATTCCCTTACCCAATGTGGTAGTAGAGCATCTGGCAGAGCATCAATTGTTGTCTACTGGGGCGGCCCTATTAGTGGGCAATGCAATGGTTAGCTTGGATTTGTCTCCCCAGGAAGTGGCAGAGCAGATTGCCAGTGAGCAGTTAAATCTTGCCAATCTACCCATTGGAGATCTAGAGCAGATTAAGGAGCGAGTAAATGCCGTTGCCATCCAAGCGGTGGAGCGAATTCGCAGGAATCGCCAGGACCGAGACGATTATCTGAACAAATATGGTGACAAATCAGGAGCTTACTTGTATGTGATTGTGGCCACTGGGAACATCTATGAAGATGTAACCCAAGCGGTTGCCGCTGCAAGGCAAGGTGCAGACATTATTGCTGTTATTCGCACCACGGGACAAAGTCTCTTAGACTATGTCCCTTATGGTGCTACCACAGAAGGATTTGGTGGAACCTATGCTACTCAAGAGAACTTTCGGATTATGCGTCGGGCGTTGGATGAAGTTGGAGAAGAGGTGGGTCGTTACATTCGTCTATGTAACTACGCATCTGGTCTGTGTATGCCTGAGATTGCCGCCATGGGTGCTCTTGAACGTTTAGACGTAATGCTCAACGATGCTTTGTATGGAATTCTATTCCGTGATATTAACATGAAGCGTACCTTGATTGACCAATATTTTTCCCGGATAATCAATGGCTTTGCTGGAATCATCATTAACACTGGAGAGGACAATTACCTTACCACAGCAGATGCAGTAGAAGAAGCCCACACCGTGTTAAGCTCTCAGTTTATGAATGAACAGTTCGCGTTAATGGCCAATCTACCAGAAGAACAGATGGGTCTGGGACATGCCTTTGAAATTGCACCAGATGTGAAAAATGGCTTTCTATTCGAACTTGCTCAAGCTCAGATGGCACGAGAAATCTTCCCTAAAGCACCTTTGAAATACATGCCTCCCACCAAATTCATGACTGGGGATATCTTCAAAGGTTCTGTGCAAAATGCGTTATTTAATATGATTACGGTGATGACAGGGCAAAAGCTTCACCTGCTAGGTATGCTTACTGAAGCCATTCATACCCCATTCATGTCCGATCGAGCTTTGGCTATTGATAATGCTCAATATATCTTTACCACCATGGCAGATATTGGTGAAGAATTGGAATTCAAACAGGATGGAATTATTCAAAGCAGAGCTCATGAAGTGCTAGACAAAGCTTGTGAACTTTTGGCTCAGATTGAGGAAACCAAACTGTTTGCTACCTTAGAGCAGGGGATTTTCGCTGGAATTAAAAGACATCGAGATGGTGGAAAAGGACTTTCAGGTGTAGTACTAAAAAGTGAAGGCTACTTCAATCCATTTATTGATTTGATGACAGGAGGGGGTAAAAGATGAGTAAGCAAGATACCAATCCAATAGATTACAAACACATTCGCCCCTATGGGGACACCATGAACGATGGTAAAGTGCAACTTTCCTTCACCCTTCCTGTAAAGAATGATGAGAGGGGACGTGAGGCGGCGGTTTTATTGGCCAAACAGATGGGAATGAAAGACCCTAACGTGGCTCTGAAACAGACTTTAGATGAAGAGTTTACCTTTTATGTGATTTATGGAAGTGTCATCCACAGTGTGAACTACGAAAATATTGTTGTGCAGACAGTAGCGGGTGATGTAATGGAGAGAGAGGAAGTGTCTGAATATATTCGCGAAAATATCGGTCGTGATGTGGTATTTGTAGGCGCTTCTACAGGCACAGATGCTCATACTGTAGGAATTGATGCCATCATGAATATGAAAGGATTTGCAGGACATTATGGCTTGGAGCGTTATGAGAGGATTGAAGCTCATAACTTAGGAAGTCAAGTGACCAATGAAGAGCTAATCAAAAAAGCAAAAGAGCTAAAAGCAGATGTTCTATTGGTAAGCCAGACCGTGACTCAGAAGGATATCCATGTCCAAAACCTTTCTGAACTGGTAGAATTGTTAGAAGCAGAAAATCTGCGAGATAAAATTATCTTAGTATGTGGTGGACCACGAATTACCCATGAGCTTGCGAAGGAATTGGGTTATGACGCTGGATTTGGCAGTGGTAAATATTCAGAGGATGTTGCCTCTTTTGCTGTGCAAGAGTTGGTGAATCGAGGACTGACTAAGTTAAGAACGCAGTAGACTAAAAAAAAGATTTTTCTCACCTAAGCAAATGAAACTCGGTAAGTTAGGTCAGATTAGACTGTCGGAAACCGCAGGGGTCCGACCCCAGCTAGGCCAAGAGATGAATACAGGAAGGAAATCAGATGAGACTAGAAAATAAAGTGGCTATCGTTACTGGTGCAGCCGCAGGGATAGGACGATGCATCGTAGAGCGTTTTGTGATAGAAGGAGCAAAAGTGATTGCTTGTGATATAGCTTTGATTCCTTATCAGCAAGAAGGAGTGGAGGCTTATTCATTGGATGTGACCGACTTGGCGGCCTGTGAGGCTTGTTATCATCATGTAATGACCCAGTATGGGCAGATTGATATTCTCGTGAACAATGCGGGTATTACAAGAGACGCCATGACTGTAAAGATGACAGAAGAACAATGGGACTTAGTGCTGAATGTAAACCTAAAAGGAGTGTTCAATCTGACCAAATTCATTGGACCAGCTATGGAAAAACAAGAAAATGGTGGATCAATTATCTCCATCGCCTCTGTTGTTGGGGAGTTCGGAAACATTGGACAAGCCAATTATGCCGCAGCCAAGTCTGCTATTTTCGGATTAACCAAAAGCTGGGCCAAAGAATTTGCCAGGAGGGGTGCCCCAGTTCGGGTGAACTCCATCGCTCCAGGTTATGTTTTAACAGACATGTTAAAAACTGTGCCCCAGGAGCTGTTGGACAAATTCGCAGCACAAACCATGTTAGGCAGACTAGGTCAACCAGAGGAGATAGCTAAGGCAGCACTATTCTTAGCCAGCGATGATGCTTCGTACGTTACAGGTCATAATTTAAGCGTAAATGGTGGAATGCGGTTATAAAGGATTTCGTATCATGGTTCACACCATTAGAGGGGTGTAGTCTTAGGCAAGCCATCTGAACCTAAAATAAGAACGTATACGATACTATCGTCAAAATCCTTTTGACGACTGCGGGTATATGTGCGATAATATTAAATGATAATTTTTTAACATAATCAACAGGACATCTTCCTCATTATACAAATGGATGGAAATTGTCACTAACAGAAAGCAAAGAAAGGTAAAAGTAATATGGTATTTAATCTGACGAAAGAACAGCAGATGATTCAGGCGGTAATCAGGGATTTTGCCAAAAGAGAAGTGGAACCCATTGCCGCCCAAGTGGATGCTTTGGAGCGTTTCCCAAGGGAAACTTTCCAGAAGATGGCAGATGCTCAGATGTTAGGGCTACCCTTCCCCGTAGAATATGGCGGAGCAGGTGGCGATAGCATTAGTTACGCCATTTGTATTGAGGAACTATCCCGTCACTGTGGGACTACAGGAGTAATGTACTCGGCTCACATTTCCTTAGGAGCCAATCCCATCTACATGTTTGGCACAGAAGAACAAAAGCAGAAATTTCTGGTTCCTTTAGCAAAAGGCGAAACGCTAGGAGCTTTTGGTCTTACAGAACCCAACGCAGGAACAGATTCAGCCGCCCAGCAAACCATAGCAGTAAAAGAAGGGGACCATTACATCTTAAATGGCACCAAAGTATTCATCACCAATGGTGGGGAAGCAGGAATCTACATTGTTTTCGCCATGACCGATAAGAGTAAAGGAAATAGAGGGATATCGGCCTTTATTGTAGAGGAGGATACTCCTGGATTTTCCATTGGCAAGAAAGAAGAAAAACTAGGTATCCGGGGTAGTTCTACTACAGAATTGATTTTTGAAGATTGTCGGGTTCCAATAGAGAATCTATTAGGCCATGAGAATGGCGGTTTTAAAATCGCCATGAAAACCCTAGATGGTGGTCGTATTGGAATTGCTGCACAAGCATTAGGAATTGCTCAGGGTGCTTTAGATCAAAGCATTGCCTATATGAAAGATCGAATTCAGTTTGGCAAGCCCATATCCGCCTTCCAAGGTCTTCAGTGGATGGTAGCAGAGATGGGCACCCAAGTAGAAGCGGCAAGGCTTCTAGTATATCGTGCTGCTTGGCACAAAGATATGGGGCTGCCTTACGCCAAGGAAGCGGCCATGGCCAAGCTTTATGCTTCAGAAGTGGCCATGAGTGTGACCACCAAAGCTGTTCAGCTTCATGGTGGCTACGGTTATACCAGAGATTATCCCGTAGAGCGGATGATGCGTGACGCGAAGATTACAGAGATTTACGAAGGCACAAGCGAGGTCCAAAAGATGGTCATCTCGGCAGCCTTATTAAAATAAGGAGGGCGAGAGAGATGAAAATTATTGTATTAATCAAACAAGTACCCAACACCAATGAGGTGAAAATCGACCAAAAGACAGGTACCCTTATTCGAGATGGTGTAGAGAGCATAATCAATCCAGATGACAAGTTTGCACTGGAAGCAGCCCTTCGCTTAAAAGATGAAAATCCAGAAACACAAATCACGGTGATTACCATGGGTTTACCTCAAGCGGAAGTGGTTCTACGAGAGTCACTGGCCATGGGTGTGGACCAAGCCATTCTCATTACTGACCGAGCCGCTGGTGGTTCGGATACCTGGGCAACCTCTCTTGTATTGGCAGCGGCAGTGCGCAAGCTGGGTGATTACGACTTAATCTTAGCAGGGCGTCAAGCCATTGATGGGGATACTGCTCAAGTAGGCCCTCAAGTTGCTGAGAAATTAGACATTCCACAGGTAACCTATGTAAATCATCTGGAGTTAAAAGGGGACCATGTAGTGGTTCACAGAGAACTGGAAGACGGTTATCATCTCATCAAAGTGGGTCTGCCTTGTGTATTAACTGCTATCGGTGGTTTAGGGGAGCCACGTTATCCACGATTCCCTGGTATTTTTGCCGCCTATCAAACAGAAATACCTTGGTGGAATATGCAGGACTTAGGTCTGACTAATCCAGAAGAAACTGGTCTGAAAGGCTCACCTACCAAAGTGTATAAGTCCTTTACCCCAAAAGTAGAACGTGCAGGGGAAATCTTCCCAGACAGTAGTCGCGATTCTGTTGCACAATTGGTATCTCGACTGCAAGATCGACATTTAATATAGGAGGAAGAACAAATGAGTGTAAAAATATTAGCGGACAAATGTATAGGTTGCAAGCTCTGTATCCCTAGCTGCCCCTTTAATGCCATTAAGATGGAAGGGCGCTTGGCAGTGATTACAGAAGATTGTACCGACTGTGAAGCTTGTCTATCCTCCTGTAAATTTGAAGCCATTGTCACCGATACACTCGCCACAGAAGCACCAGAAGACCTAGGTCTAGGAGCCTATAAAGATGTATGGGTATTCTGTGAACAACGAGATGGGGTGCTGACCCAAAGTGCAGGTGAGCTTCTAGGAGAAGGACGTAAACTGGCCGATGATTTAGGTCACCAGCTGTGTGCGGTGTTAGCAGGACATGAAGTGGCGGATTTGACCCATCAACTGTCTGCTTATGGAGCGGATGTAATCTATCTGATTCAACATCCATTATTGGAGGTTTACACCACAGACGCTTACACCAAAGCTCTTGCAGATCTTTCTGTGGAGAAGAAGCCCAACATCATTCTCATTGGCGCAACAGCTATTGGTCGTGACCTAGGACCACGCGTGGCCGCTCGTCTAGCTACTGGGTTGACGGCAGACTGTACTGGACTTGAGATTCATGAGACCGAGCGGAATCTGATGCAGACGCGTCCCGCCTTTGGAGGGAACCTGATGGCCACCATCATTACCCCTGATCACAGACCACAGATGGCAACAGTACGTCCTGGTGTGATGAAAGCTTTAGAGGCACCAAAGACTACCCCTGCTGTAGTAGAGTCCATTACTCCTGAAATTACAGAAGAGATGATTCGTACCAACGTGATGGAAGTGGTAAAAGCCATGAAGGAAACTGTAAATCTTTCTGAAGCAGAAGTGATTGTATCTGGCGGTCGTGGTTTAGGTGGACCAGAAGGTTTTGAAACCTTAAAGCCGTTGGCAGACGCTTTAGGTGGCGTTGTAGGTTCTTCTCGTGCGGCGGTTGACGCTGGTTGGGCAGACCATTCCCAGCAGGTAGGACAAACTGGACAAACCGTTCGACCACGCCTCTATGTGGCTTGTGGTATTTCTGGTGCCATCCAACATCTAGCAGGGATGCAAACCAGTGAATGTATCGTAGCCATTAACAAAAACCCAGATGCACCGATTTTCAAAATCGCAGACTATTGTATTGTTGGGGACTTATACAAGGTAGTGCCTCAAATGGTTGACATGTTACAAAATAAGTAGTGCGCCAAAGCAGCAGTTCTGCATCAAAAAAGAGAGGAAATGGATATGACAAGTTTTACTATGAATGAGCTACAACTTGGACAAAGTGCCTCGTTTACAAAGACTATAACAGAGAAAGAAGTAAGATTGTTTGCAGAACTCTCTGGAGATTCTAATCCTGTACATCTGGATGAAGGTTTTGCTAAAACCACCATATTCAAAGATAGGATTGCCCATGGCATACTCTGTGGAAGTTTGATTTCCACAGTACTTGGCATGCATCTTCCTGGGCCAGGAAGCATATATCTCAAACAGGAGTTTAAATTTATGGCTCCTGTATACTTTGGAGATGTCCTGACTGCTACTTGTTCTGTGAAGGAGAAGATGGAAGAAAAGAACAGAGTAATCCTTGACTGTAAAGTGATTAACCAGAATGAAGTGGTTGTGATTTCAGGGGAGGCAACTATTATGCCACCTAAAAATTGAGGTTTAACTCCATTAGTGCACCAGACAGTATATTGATTTGAAAGATTATAAACAAAACCTGCATCAGTGGGCGTTTTGACGCACCACTGATGTATGGTTGCAGTTATCCAGGGGCTTAGGTGCTCTTATCCCACCACCTGTAGAGG
>JGI20163J15578_10000043_pt1 | contig 46638 bp, 43 predicted proteins | sample TergutCu122P1_FD_15578 | JGI IMG/M metagenome (IMG submission 15578)
GAGAAAGGCAAAAAAGTAACGGTAAGGCAGCTTAGGCACAAATTTCTGTTTGGCTGTTCAGAGTTTAGCACGCTGCCCTATGTAAACGGCGAAATGCCCCCGGAAGAAGCTGCCGCCGCGGAGAAACGCTACAACCATATGGCAGAGTTGATGAATTTTGTTACATTACCGTTTTATTGGGGGCGTTTCGAGCCGCAGCAGGGCAGCCCGGATACGGTCAGAATGACCGCCGCGGCAAAATACTTGAAAGACCGCGGCATGACATTAAAAGGACACCCCTTATGCTGGCATACGGTATGCGCCCCTTGGCTGATGGATATGTCAAACGCGGACGTGTTAAAAACACAATTAGACCGCATTAACCGTGACGTAAGCAATTTCGCGGGTTTGATAGACATGTGGGATGTAATAAACGAGGCCGTAATAATGCCCCTGTTCAACCGTTACGACAACGCTATGACCCGTCTGTGCAAGGAAAAAGGCCGCATTAAGCTTATCCGCGAGCTTTTTCACGAAGCGCGGAATGCAAATAAAAACGCTATATTGCTTATAAACGACTTCGAAACATCGGAGGCTTATGACATTTTAGTGGAAGGCCTGTTGGAATCCGGTTTGGAAATAGACGCCATAGGAATCCAATCCCATATGCACCAGGGTTACTGGGGCGTGGACAAAACCCAGGAAATTCTGGAAAGATTCTCACGCTTTAATTTACCGCTTCATTTTACGGAAACCACACTTATTTCCGGGGAAATAATGCCTCGCCACATAGTTGACCTAAACGACTGGCAGGTGGATTCCTGGCCAAGTACACCAGAGGGCGAAGCCCGCCAGGCAGAAGAGACGGTAACCCATTACGAAACACTGTTTGCCCACCCGCTGGTAGAATCCATTACATGGTGGAGTTTTATGGACGGCCTATGGCTAAACGCGCCTTCCGGGCTGTTGGATAAAAACAGCGACCCTAAGCCCGTTTTCAACGCTCTTCATAAAAAAATTAAAGACGAATGGTGGATGAATGAAACGGAATTTGTTTCCGACGAAAACGGATATGTAACCGTCGAGGGCTGCAAGGGCGATTATGTAGCTAAATGCGACGGTCAAGAAATATTGTTTTCAATTTCGTAAAGGGTCAACTATTGTGAAAATGATCGTCACTGACCTGGACAGCACTTTGTTGCGAAACGACAAAACAATTTCCCGGTACACCATAGATACTTTTCGCCGTTTGCAAGAAAATGGTGTAAAAATCGTAATTGCTACGGCCAGGCCAAAACGTGTTGCGAAGGATTACATCGGGGCCATTAACGCAGATGCTGCAATTTTGCATAACGGAGCGGTAATTTATGTAGGGGACAACCACTTTTGCAGTTTTAGCATTCCAAACAAAGTTGCAGTAGATATTTTACAAAAGACAGCGGCCCAATACCCGGAAATGTATATTTCTGTGGAAATTAACGATATGCTTTACGCAAATTTTGAAATACCTGCGCCGGATTGGGCAAACGTGCGCACAGACTTTACAGACCTTCCCGACATGCCTGCGGATAAAATGTTGTTTAGCATCGGAAACATTACAAACCCGGCTGAAAGCAAAAATAATGCAGATGGCATGGCAAGCTTAAAAGCCATTCAGTCCATGTTAACGGATAATTTTAATGCCATATTGGGCGAAGGCTGGCTGCTTATGGTAATGAACAAGCTGGCCTGTAAATACCAAGGTGTGAAGGAAGTTTCAGCATATTTTGGCCTAACCCCTGCAGATGTTATAGCTTTTGGCGATGACATCAACGATATAGAAATGCTTAAAAACTGTGGCATTGGCGTAGCTGTGGCCAATGCCATAGATGAAGTTAAGGCCGCTGCGGATTTTGTTTGCGAGTCCAATGAAAATGACGGCGTGGCAAAGTGGCTGGAAGAAAAAATCTACCCCCTGATATCACATCCGCGAGTGTGATATCAGGGGGTATTCCCTCTGTGCAAGCGCGCTTTATATCCCTTTAAACATTTTTTTGACAATGAATTTTAGCTTTCGCGTTCCCATTTCAAATTGTACACGGTAGTTGTACAGTTTGTGCAGCTGCAGCAGCATTTTGGGGTTTTGCTTTAGCTTTTCGCTTTTTAACGCCCGGCGGATAATCCTTTCCCCGGAAGGGAACTGGGTCAAATAAATTAAGGAGTACCAGTAAATTTTTTCGTTATCCTGGGCACCGTGGCCTTGCCGCCACCAGGCCATAGAATGGTATTGTTCCCTTAACGGGCGCGATTGCTCTGCGTGTATTTCTTCCCATGTCCTTACTCCGCGCTCTACTGCAATTTCTTCTATCGGCGTACCGGGCAAAAAGCTTAAGCCGTGCAATTGCAAGCGGAATGGCTTTGCAAGCTTGCGGCAAAGTTCTAATGTCTCTTTTAAATCATCGGAAGTTTCGAAGGGGTGCCCCAAAATAAAATCGTAAATTACAAGGGGGACTTTGCCTTCCGCCAGGGCATTGGCGCATTTGTAAATTTGCTCCTGGGTTTCGTTGCGCATATAAATGTCTTTGCGGACGGTTGGGCAGCCGCTTTGTATGCCAACTACCATTTTGGAAAGGCCCGCGTCTACCATGGCTTTTATACAAACCGGGTCGGAAGTGATGCGGGGGTGCCCCCATGCTTCAAAGGGCAGGCCAATATTAGCCTTGTATTCTTTTGCAAATTCCAACACCCATTCCCTGTTCCATGGGAAAATTTCGTCCCAAAAGCGCAATTTTTGCAAGCCCGGGTTTTTCTTTTTCACATCTAACAGCTCTGCCATAACATCTTCTACGCTGCGCTGGCGGATAAACGGCCCCTTGCCCCTGTACAAATTTCGGATAGACCCGGTAGAGCAGTATGAACATTTGTTGGGGCAGCCCCGGCTTGTTGTAAGTTCGTAACTGTGGCTGCGGGCTTGGGGGTCGCCTTTTACTATGCGGTCGTTGTTAATGTAATACATATTTTCCCCGCCAAAATCCGGCGGTGGTAATTTACTTAAATCAGCTTCCAACGGGCGGATTTCGTTTACTACATTTGTGCCGTCGGGGGATTTTGTACCAATGTTGGCAATGTGGCCGAACGGTTTGCCTGCCTCAATGGCGTTGGTAAACTCCACAATGGCGTCTTCCGCTTCGCCGCGGCAGATAATGTCCGCCATTTCCAGGCATTTTTCCGGGAACAGGGTTGCATACGCACCGCCTATGATTATTTTAGCGTCTGTCATTTTTTTTAAATCGGCAGCAATGCGTTTGGCTATAGAAACGTAAAAAGAACACATTATGCTAATTCCAATGTAACTCGGGTTTAGTTCCTTAACAGTTTTGTAAAGTAACTCATACTCTGTTTCTGTTGGCTCATTTACTGAATAGGAATTGAAGGTTTTGAGAAAAATTAGTTGTGAATCGTATCCGTGGGTTTTTAATGTGGAAGACAGGTATCGTATGCCCAAAAGATTTGTGTCGTACAAACCTATGAACAAAGGCTTGGTTTCTTTCATGATTATTTGTTACCTTTCTATTGACGAAAATCAAATAATTTGTAAAATTTGAAGAAGTGATGTACTTCTACCATCTATTTATGGTATCATATACCTAAATTTAGGTGGAGACAACACTTTTCCTAACAAAATCTAAAATGTAAAGGAGATGATTGCCCTTGTTAAAACAATACAAGCGTAATTTATTAGCCACAGTAATTAGCGCGTTTATTCTGGTTCTTGCCTTTCCAACCGTTGTAATTGCAAGCACAGGCGCGGCAATTACATCTTTAAACATGGACAGGACATCTGTTACCCAAGGTCAAGCCATTACAATTTCTGTAAGAGCTACACCTGCGGTCAATTATGTTTTTGTCGAAGTTGACAATGAAAGGGTACAAGGCACTCTTCAATCTGCCAATACCTGGCAGATAGTTGTCAGGCCAAACCGTACACAAAACATTACCGTTGTTGCCAGTGAAACAAACAGCGTAACAGATGCTGCAATGGCAAATATTCCTATTACCGTAACAGGTGCGGCTACACAGCAGGTTACTACTACTCCGCCTACAATTCAGCCGGGCGTAGGGCCACCGCTTAATCTTCTTCTTCAGCCTTTTACACCGCCACCGCCGCTTCCCCCTCCGGCCGGTAATATGGCAATACACAGCATTACAGAAACAGAAGCTATCCGCGAAAATTATGTCAGGCTTACCGTTGTAACGGGAATTGGTGCATATGAAGTATGGGCGCAATTTGACGGCGAACGTTTCCGCAGGGCCCAAGAGCAGACAGCTGCAAGAACAGAAACAACACGCACATGGACAATTGATTTCCGTCCGCAGCGTTGGGCAGCACAAACAATACAAGTAAGTGCAAACCGCGAATACAGGGTTGCAGGTGCAGTAACCCAAGAATATGAACTAACTTTGGCCGCACCGTTTGTGCCCCCAATAGAGCCGCATATTCAAAGTGTATCGGTAAGCCCGCGTACCGTAGATTCCGGCGGCAGTACAACATTTACAATCCGTACAAACCAGCATGTGAATTATGTGTGGATAATTGATGCAGACGGTAACCGCCGCGACGCAAGACGCAGCGGCACTGCCACAGCAACTGCCCGAAATTGGTCCGTAACGTTTAACCCGGGGCGCACAGGGACAGTAACGGTATATGCAAATACTACAAATACTACTTCCGGTGCGGTAACCCGTACAGAAAATGTTACCGTTCAAGTACAAAATGTAGCCATTCTAAGCCCGACAACAGCAAGATGGAGCCATCAAAACTGGTGGGATACCGGCTGGAATTCTGTGGTTGTGGAAGTTACAACCAACCAATTTGCAGAGCATGTATGGGTACAGCTGCCTAACGGAAATACACACTCTTTAAGCCGCATTTCGGGAACAGGTACAGCAAACAGAACATGGCGTGTAGAAATTTCTAATGTTGGAAACATAACCTCACTGCAAGTACACGCAAGTGATGTTTCCGGTACCTGGTCATCAAGAGATTCCAGAACTGTAACAATAACAGGCCAATACCACGGACACGGCGGCGGCTGGGTTTCCATGCCTTCCGGTTCATGGGTAAGAAACGTACATGTCAGCCACACAGACAGAGGCGGCGGCTGGCGTGACACAACTGTAAACTTTACAACCGATCATCTTACTAATTGGTTTACCGGTGCCATTTTGGTGTATATCCAAGGGCATGGCAGCCAGTGGGCAACATCAACCAACGGTGTAAATTGGACGGTTACTTTCTCAAATATTTGGTTTGATTCATGGCATAGCAGAACAATTACCTTTGCCGACCACACAGGTATCGGGTTGCATCCTGTTAGCGGAACTCTAACCTGGAACTAATTATGTAAATTGAAAAGGGGCTGTCTCGTTTTCTTGTTTAACGAGACAGCCCTTTTATACACAACCCCGCACTACAAAACACCCTTTTTTCTTATACAATACATCCACCCGGGCGAAAATATCGCCTAATTTTTTTATAGTGCTTTCCGCGCCGTGTTTTTTTTGTATAACAATGTACAATGCCCCACCGGGCGTTAGGTGATTAGCAGATTCCCCATACATTCGGTACATAGTTTCTTTTCCTGCGTGGATTGGCGGGTTTAGCACAATATTGTCAAATTTGCCCTTTATATTTGCAAAACTGTCTGAATGGACCGGAATGGCGTTTACACGGTTTAATTCTGCGTTTTTTACGGCGTAATCAAGGGCTATGCTGTTTATGTCCGACATTGTCAGCTCTACCCCGTATTTTTTTCCAAGTACAATGCCAAGTGTGCCATAACCGCATCCCAGGTCAAGCAGCGTCCCTTTAAGGGAAGGGATGTTTTTTAGCAGGGTAATGGATGCGTCATCTACCTTATCACATGAAAATAACCCATTATTGGCTAAAAATCTAAAGTGCATATCGAAAATTTCAAGCTCTAATACGCGTTCGTCTGTTAACAGCGATGGATTCTCTATAAAATAATGATTCATATGAACACATCCAGTACGCTTGGTAATATTTTAAAGTAAATTTCGCCTTCTACGGGGAATAAATTGCCGTCCAGGCAAAGTGTTTCTGTGCCGGGGGGCAGTGTTAGTCGCAACTCCGTACACTCTACAAAGCTTATGTCTTTCAGATGAACATGTTTTTTAATAAGAAGGGAAGGGAACAACACTCCAAGTTTTAAGCGGCTCATACCGTTTACTATGCACAATGTTATTTTACCGTCGTCATATTTGGCAGGAGGGGCAATGTGTAGGCCGCCGCCATAGGTACTATTGTTGCAAATTGCAATTAACGTAACATCTTTTTTAATTGTTTCATTGTTTAGCGATATTTCCAAAGGAATATTTTTGTGCTGCATGATGCTTTTGTAAGCGGCGGCCAGGTATGCTTGTCCGCCGTACCTTGATTTTAAAGCTGTAGCGTTGTGTACAATACGGGCGTCTATGCCAATGTTACCGGCTACAAGGTATGCTTCATCATTGGCGGTAATTAAGTCAATTGTACGTAAATTTCTGCGGCGCAATTTTTCTGCAAAAATTTTGGCTCCGGCTTTCGGGTCTTTTTCGTACTTTTTCCGCATAGCGGCTTTGCCGCCTTCAATGGTCATTGCAAAATCGTTTCCGGTACCCCCGGGGAAAAGGGCCAGCGGTACCGGAATTTTTTTACCATGCGCATTTGCATCCACCATTCCCGCAACAATTTCTTGCATTGTTCCATCGCCGCCAATACCGATAATCCCTTCGCTGTCCGGTTGATGAACGCAGATGTTTTTGGCAAACTCATATGCGTCTTTTTGTTTGGTGGTTATTAGAATCTCGTATTGCAAGTTGGCCTTATCAAATATTTCTACTAGGTTTGGAAGATACAACGATTTTCCCAGCCCGCGACCTGCGGCAGGGTTTAAAATTATATTGTACATTGATGTCCCCCTTTGTTTTTATTCATAATATCGCAAAACATTAGATTACACAAATATTCTTGCCAAAATAATTGTTGTTGCGGCGGCAAGAAGCCCATGCAGTATTTTACATAATAAATAAGGGGCCGCTTTTATTCCTGTGCCTTCGATAAAATGAAATGTCTGCATATGTATAGAAAATCCGCCAAATGCAATAGAAAATGCCGTAAACGCAAGGTTATTTATAGATATTCCTCCTTCAGAAATCTTGCGTACCCCGCCGGTTACTTCTATAAACCCGGCAAGTAATCCCGCTGTTATTCCTTCACGCGGCAATCCAACTTCCCAAAGTACGGCCATAACGGCACTGAAAAATATCACTAAACCCCCAATTACTGTTATAGATTCCATAGCATTTTTTACAGAGCCGCCCAAAGCTGCCCCAAGGCCGTTATTAGGTTGAGTCAAAACACGTTTTTCATCCCCCGGCAAATTGTTCTGTACGAAACGTGCTGTGTCAGTTGGTCCAAGGTTGGGACCACATGATAATTGTTTGCATAAAATTTTCCGGCTTAAAAATATCCCCAAAACTAACGCAGAAAGCACATGGCTTACCCACAGTACATACCCCGTAGCGGCACTTCCAAAAAGCCCTATACCAACAACGCCCAGCATAAAAAGCGGCCCGGCATTGTTGCAAAACGCCAATAAATGTTGTGCATCATAGGTGGACACTTCATTTTTTTTATGTAAATCTGCTACAGCTTTTGCCCCAATAGGGTATCCGGACGTAAGGCCCGTAATAAGCGCGAACCCGGCGGTACCCGGCAAACGAAAAATTTTTCTCATTACGGGTGATAAAATATTGCCAAGTAAACGCGCAAATCCCATTTCCACAAGCATATTTGTTATAATCATAAATGGCAGCAGGGCAGGCAAAATATTATTAAGCCACAATAGCAGCCCTTCCCGCGCCGCAGCAAGAACGATGTTGGGGAACACAAGGAACAGCACCTTGAATGAAATAAGAAAAACGAGTATAATCATATGCACACTTCCAGTATAGTAAGTAAAGTAGGTGAAACAAGATGCCACCACGCAAAGGTCCTCCACCACGCAAAGGCCCTCCGGTACGCAAAGGCCCCATGCCGCGCAAAGGCCCTGCGCCGCACAAAGGCCCCGTACCGCGCGCAAGCCGTCCGCAAAAAAAGGTCAGGCCGTTGGACAGGCCGCATAGTTCACATCATCCATTACCGCCAATAAATATAAGAATGGGTTCTGCGCGCCGTAAAACCATGCCTATTACTGTCGCGTTGGTTGCAGCCTTATTCTTTATTTTTGTAGTTACATATATGGTGCGGTCTATTCATACCGCTTTAACTCCCAATACTGCTGTGGAGACTGTTCGTATGGTTAACAGGGATGTTCAGCGTTCTGTAATGGGTATAATAGTCAGGTATGAAGATACAGTTTATGCGCCAAGAGACGGCCAAGTTTCTTGGGCTGTTGCCAATACAGAAAGGGTGCGCCGCGGTAACCTTGTGGCAAACATTGTAGACGCAGAAGCTATTGGGCGTATTGCTGCGGATAGACGAAGCTTAGAAGAAGAACTGCTTTTACGAAATGAACGCAGGCATTATGCAGAATCTGACCCCGCAGTACAGCGGATAAACAATTCCTTGCACAATGCCATTAGTAATAATATGCATCATTTTTCTACTTTAAGTCTTGCGGACATAAATACCCTCAACAATAATTTAGAGAACTTTATTGCTACCAGGCTTCAAATAAGAATAGACGACAGTTATGGTGCTGTCGGCAGCGACATAAGCCGCCAGTACGGGCAGATAATGGCACATTACGACATGAACTCGGTTAATATAAGTGCCCCAAGAAGCGGAATAATGTTTAACATTGTAGATGGGCATGAAGACGTTGTTACACCGGAAAACATGCGAGACCTAGCCAGGGCCGATGTAAGCCGCGTGGTAGATCACGCAATGCTTTTGCCTGCTCGCGATGTAGAAGCCGGGGATCCTGTGTTCAAATTGGTTTCCAACACATGGTACATCGTGGCCTTTATACCAAACAGCATGATTTCAGGTTTTGTGGAAGGCGCAGACCGTATCATTTATATACAAAATGCAACTACCGGCGAATATGAGCCAATGACAATGCGCATTGTGCATATGGAGACGTTTCATACAGACAGCCGCGTAGTGTTCCGCAGCACAAGGAATGTACTGGACTTCTTAAACCAGAGAAACGTTAGTATAAGAACGGCAGACTATATGTCGCGCGGGTTGCAAATTTCAACTTCCGCCATTGCAACTATGCGTTTTTTGCGAATACCGCTGACGCATGTTCATGGATATAATGATTTGCATGTACATCTTCATGATGAGTTTGGGCTCAAACAAGTACCGATAGAGGTTAATGAGATAACTGAGCATTATGTGTATGTACTGGAGGATTCGGTGGATATTGTTATAGGTGATGTTTTAATACCGGCGTCGCTGCACGACGACAGACATATAGTTTCCGAATCTGATGTAAGAGTTGTGCATGGTGTGTATAGGGTAATATTTGGAGTTGCTCGTTTTTCGACTATTACCTTAGAGGAAGAGCTTTCTGAAACGCAACTGTATACATTGTTGAACCCTGCCACAAATCCCAATATTAGGCAGTTTGATACGGTTGTAACAGACGCCACAACCGTGACAGATGGGGAGATTATTAGATAATTTTGCATTTATGGGATTATATGTAAAGTTGGGTAATATTTACTATGCAAAAACATTGAAAAAACCAGGAAATTGCGATATTCCTGGCTTGACATACATTCTCATATCATTTATTATCCTTATTGTAACATTTTACTATTGCAGGTATATGAATTATATATAAAAGTTAATACCGAATCACATCCTAGGAGGTTTCTATGTTAAGAATGTTTAAGAAGGCCGGAGACGCTATGAAAAAGTTCCTACTTACAAGCGGAGAAGATGTTTACAATGATGGCTATTATGACGAAGAGGACGATTACTACGACGACACTTACGAAGATGATCCTATGCAAGAGCATTATTCTCATGCAAGTGTGCCAGCACTTAAAGCACCTGCGAAACCTGTAAAAACACGTTCGTTTTATGCGGATAAAATTGTTGAGTTAGGTTATACAGCAGCACCAAGCCAACCGCAGGTTACCCCATTTATGAGCCCTGCAATAACTCCTGCGGCCGTTATTGCACATCCTAAAGAAATTAAAGACGCCAGTAGGCTATGTGATGAAATTTGCAGCGGAAAAATGGTTATTGTTGACCTTTCCAGCTTAGATTCCGGTAACGCCCAGCGCATTGCAGATTATTTGGGTGGAGTTGTTCACACTATTCAAGGCAATACCACCCGTGTAAATAAAGGTATTTTCGTAATTTCTCCTAGGGAATACGAGGTTTCCAATTCCTCCAGCGATGAAACCACATCTGCAAGAGATTACGGGGCATTTAGAGCTGTTTCAAGATAATAAAGTATGATTCCCGGTGTTATAGGTACAATAATTGATTTGCTCTTCCGTGTAGTATATATTTTGCTGCTGGCAAGAATCGTATTTTCGTGGTTTCCGGGTGCGCGGGGTTTTATCGTAGAAGCATTGTATGCGGTAACAGAGCCTATTCTTGCACCTATCCGTAATTTTTTACGTCGTTTTCAATCAGACGGTTCTATGTTGGCAATGATTGATTTGTCACCATTGGTTGCGTTTTTATTGCTGCGGATTTTACACAGTATAATTTTTGGATTTTTGATGTGATTCAAATTATTATGATTTAGTCAACCCCGGTTGGATTGTGAAAATAATCCAACCCGGGGTTGTTTTTATATTGATACGCGTCGATTGTTCCAACCATGGGTTTGCAGTATTATAATGGCATAATAGGCCTTTTGGAAAATTCTATAAAATAGACAGGAGAATATGCATGGAAAACGGAAAACTAAGTATTGGCAGGCAAATTGCCGAATTACGTAAAGCAAAAGGTGTTACACAGGAAACATTGGCGGAAGCCGTTGGTGTTAGCGGGCAGGCAGTTTCTAAATGGGAAAGCGGCGGCTACCCGGACATTGAATTGTTGCAGCCTATTGCAGATTATTTTGATGTTTCTATAGACAGGCTGTTTGGGCGAAATGTTGAAAACTATGCTGACTTGGGGGCAAATATGGCGGCATACCTGGGGCAGTATAAAAACGAAAATGAGCGGGTAGTTAAGGTCTTTGAACTGGCGTGGGCACTGGAGTTCGCGTTTTTTGGAAAAAAAGATGATTGGCCTCAAATTAGCGATACGTACAAGCAAATGCATTCCGGTGTAATGGTTGACGGCGGCATTACTTCCCTGCGCATGAGTAACGACTTGCGTTACTTCCTTGCCATGCCACGGCCGGAAGATGGCTGGGGCAAAGTGCTGTACTATAAAGATGAATACAGGGAAATGTTATCGTTACTGGCAGACGAAGATACACTTAAGATGCTCTTCTTCCTGTACGGCAGGGTTACTAAACCGTTTACACCAAAACTGCCGGAAAAAGAATTGGGAATTTCTCACGAAAAAGCCGTATCTATTCTTAAAAGCTTGGAGAAGTATCACCTAATTTACCCTTCAGAAATTGAGTTGGATGACGAGGTTAAGACAGTTTATAATTTTAACGCGAACGCATCTTTTGTCCCATTCTTGATATTCTTAGAGGAACTGATAAACAAGCCAAATAGCTGGATGTATTATCAAACCGGTGGGAGTAAACCGTTGTTGTAGAGTTGTTATGTCGTAAGTAAAAAACGGTATTTGTCCTAAGCGGTTTGCACAATGCGCAAACAAATTAGGGTAAATACCGTTTTTTGGGGTTATTGCGTATTCCTAAGCCTTACCTACAGACCCAAACAATTCGAATTTTTCTTTAATGGTTTGTTTAATTGCTTCTGTGCCGGGGGCAAGGAGTTTGCGGGGGTCAAAACCTTTGCCGTCCTTGTCTTTTCCGGCTTCTACATATGCGCGGGTGGCGGCGGCAAACGCAAGCTGGCACTCGGTGTTTACGTTAATTTTAGCCACGCCAAGGGAGATTGCTTTTTTTATCATGTCTTCCGGTATGCCTGTGCCGCCGTGCAGTACAAGGGGAATGCCGCCGCATACTTTGGAGATTTTTTCTAAAACGTCAAAATCCAGGCCTGTCCAATTCTCCGGGTAGGCACCGTGGATGTTGCCGATGCCTGCGGCCAGGAAATCTATGCCAAGCTTTGCAATTGCTTCGCACTCCGCAGGGTCGGCCAGGTCGCCGCTGCCTACAACACCGTCTTCTTCGCCGCCAATCGCGCCAACTTCTGCCTCGATAGACATGTTGTTTTTGTGGGCAAGGGCAATCATTTCGGCGGTTTTTTTCATGTTTTCTTCAAAGGGGAAGTGACTGCCGTCAAACATTATGCTTGTGAAGCCCGCTTCGATGCATTTCAGGCATTCTTCGTAGCTGCCATGGTCCAGGTGAAGGGCTACGGGGACGGTAATGCCAAGCTCTTTGTCCATGGCTTTTACCATTGCGGCAACAACACCGAAGCCGCCCATGTATTTTGCCGCGCCGCCTGTCACTCCCAAAATTATTGGGCTTTTTTGCTCTTCGGCAGTTTGCAAGGCGGCCTTTGTCCACTCTAGGTTGTTAATGTTTATCTGTGCTACGGCGTAGTTGCCGGCCACGGCAGTTTGTAGCATTTTAGTAGCGTTTACTAGCATTTAGTTTGCTCCTATTCATGAATTTAAGTTGATGCAAGATGCGGCAGCAACAGTTCATGACAGATTATTCCCACATCTGTTATGCTGCCTTCGCATGTTAAAAACGCATTGTCATGTAAAGCAAATGCAACAGGATAACTTAAAAGAGAGACATAAATAATTACATCTTCTTGTGCCCCGTTGTTATCTGCAAGCTCGTCTAGGATAGGAAATAAATATGACGCCTGAAATTCGTTAGCTATTTTGGGTTTAACTACATTGCGTATATCTTCGGGGTTTTGAAAATGTGGATTAAATCGTCAAGGGTATAATTTTTAAGAGCTGTGACATGATTATTGTAAAATCGCCTTTGTATCGCGGGCAATAACCAGCTCTTCATTAGTTGGAATTACCAGCACACGAACTTTTGCGCCCGGGGTAGAAACATCAAGGGCTTGTCCGCGCTTGCTGTTCTTTTCACTGTCAATTTCCACGCCCATCCATGTTAGATATGCGCAAATTTTTTCGCGGATTGCCGTATCATTTTCGCCGATACCGGCGGTGAAAACTACCGCGTCCAGGCCATTCATGGCAGCGGCGTAGCGGCCTACGTAACCGGCTACGCGGTAGGCGAATACGTCCAGCGCGTCTTGAGCGCGCTTGTTGCCTTCGCGGGCGGCGGTATCAAGGTCGCGGAAATCGCTGGATACGCCGCTTAGGCCAAGCATACCGGATTTTTTGTTTAGCATGTCTGTGGCTTGTTGGGCTGTCAGGCCTTCTTTTTCCATTACAAAGGCGATAACGGCAGGGTCCAGGTCTCCGCTGCGGGTGCCCATTGCAAGGCCTTCCAGCGGGGTAAGGCCCATGGAGGTGTCTATACATTTGCCGCCGCTAACAGCAGCCACACTTGCGCCGTTGCCAAGGTGACAGGTGGCGATTTTTAAAGACTCTATCGGGCGGCCAAGTAGTTCTGCCGCTTGGCCGGATACATATTTGTGGCTTGTGCCGTGGAAACCGTATTTGCGGATTTTATATTTGTCGTAAAGTTCGTAAGGAAGGGCGTACAGGTACGCTTTTGCGGGCATTGTTTGGTGGAACGCCGTGTCGAAAACGGCCACCTGGGGCACGTTTGGCATGTGCTGCCTGCAAGCGCGTATGCCTGTAAGGTTTGGAGGGTTGTGCAGCGGCGCAAGCTCGCTTACCGCCTCAATTGCCTTTTCAATTTCCTCTGTGATAAGTGCGGACTCTGTAAACATTTCGCCGCCGTGTACAACCCGGTGGCCGATTGCGTTAATTTCGTCTTTCGACTTGATTACGCCGTGTTCCGGGTCAAGCAGGGAATCGATTACGATTGCCATTGCGGCGGCATGGTCGGGCATGGGGCGTTCTGCTGCGCGCTTGCCTTTTGGGGATTCGTGAACCAGTTTGCCGTCTATGCCAATGCGTTCGCAAATGCCTTTTGCCAAAACTGATTCGTTGGTCATGTCCAACAGTTGGTACTTTAGGGAGGATGAACCTGCGTTGATTACAAGTACTTTCATTGTTTATGCTCCTTTTTAATGGGGCGCTGCCCCAAACCCCGCCGCTACGCAGGGAATGAATCCCTGCTCCGCTTCCTCGGCTGCGCCTGCGGGGTGGGTGGGGACACCCACGAGTATTTGTTTCATGATGAACTCACTTGCCAAAATTCCATAGAAAACTTCATCAACTAAACCTACATTGCATTTAGTATGTTGACGCATTGTGCCTTCATAAGTCATGCCGCATTTTTGCATAACCTTGCCGGATGCCGGGTTTTCACTTGCGTGACCTGCATAAACTCTGTTAAAACCCACATCATTGAAAAAGAAATGTAAAGCGGCGTTTACAGCTTCCGTCATAAAGCCTTGACCCCACCAATTTTGCCCCAGTTCATAAGCAAGCTCGATTTTATTAGCGCGGTCACTTGGGTTGATGCCTCTAAACCTGCCAATTACTTCGCCGGAGGATTTAAGTTCAATCGCCCAGTTATAGTAGTCGGGTTTTTCATACTTAGCAAACCAAAAGTCTGTAAATATATTATTGAGAGTGCGTATGTCGTCAATGCTGTTCATTGGCTCGTAGCTTGACCACTTCCAGACTTCATAATTATTCCACACATTATGGAACATAGGTTCAAGGTCGTTTTTTTCAAACCGTCTTAGTATTAGCCGCTCGGTTTCAAGGGTGACAGTACCTTTGTGGTTCATATTTTACTCCTTGTCTACTGCGCCTGAACTGCCGTAATTGCAACAACACCCACAATATCCTCCGCGCTACACCCGCGGGAAAGGTCGTTTACCGGCTTTGCGATACCTTGGGTAATTGGGCCGTAGGCCTCGGCTTTGGCAAGGCGTTCTACCAGTTTGTACGCGATGTTCCCGGCGTCTAAATCCGGGAAAATTAGCACGTTGGCGTTGCCCGCTACTTCGTTGCCCGGGGCTTTTGCCGCGCCAATGGCCGGTACAATTGCGGCATCCAGCTGGAATTCACCGTCTGCTTTAAGGTGCGGCGCGTTTTCTTTTAAGATGCGCGTGGCTTCCACTACCTTGTCCACATCCGGGTGCTTGCCGCTGCCCTTTGTAGAGTGGGAAAGCATTGCTACAACAGGCTCGCAGCCAATAAGCTGGCTGTAAGTTTTTGCGGAACTTTCCGCTATGGTTGCAAGCTGCGGCGCGTCCGGGTTTTGTACCAGCCCGCAGTCGGAGAAGATAAACACGCCCTTGTTGCCATATTGGCAATTGGGCACCGCCATTACAAAACAGGATGACACCATGGATACACCCGGTGCGGTTTTAATAATTTGAAGAGCTGCGCGTAAAACATCTGCTGTGCTGTAAACCGCACCGGCTACCATGCCGTCTGCTATGTTTTCTTTTACCAGCATACAGCCCAGGTAAAGGGGGTTTTCCGCAAGAAGTTTTTGCGCCTGTTCTTCCGTTAGCCCTTTGTCTTTACGAAGTTCGTAAAGTTTGGCGGTTAGGGCCGCAGTGCCTTCATAGGCGGCAGGGTCGATAATTGTGGCACCGGTAATGTCGGCGGCGTTTTCTTTGGCGGCAGCTTCTATGGCTGCTGTGCTGCCCACTAAAATTACTTTTGCAAGGCCCTCTGAAAGTACCTGTCGGGTTGCCTTTAAAGTGCGCGGGTCCAGTGCTTCCGGTAAAACAATGGTCTTAATTTGGGACTTTGCCCGCTGCTTAACGGTATCCAAAAAGCTCATTGATTTGCTCCTTTCGTATTTGGCGGCTCGTTGGCCGATAATTATCAAATTCTAAAGAAAACATCAAACACCACTAAGAGTACCACACTTTAGTGAATTCATCAAATAATATGGAAAATTAGTGCCCATCCGCAATTTTGGGCAATTTTGCGATAAGTTCGGTATGAAAATATTCCTCACAAAAGCACAGAGAACCATTGAATTTTTTGTCTTCCTCTGTGAACTCCGTGCCTCTGTGAGGAATATTTTTTTCAAACCAACTGCAACTAACAAAACTACCCCCTGATATCATATTGCAAACGTGATATCAGGGGGTAGGCAACAGCTATTATACTTCAATAAACAACTCCGGTAACCGTTTCATGCTTACAACTTCTCCTGGGAAACCGGCAAAATACATACTCCCTCTGGAAAGTACATCCCTGCACATAACCTGCCTGTCCACAATAAATTCTACCACGCTTCCGTCCGACAAATGAAAGCGGTTTGTGGAATCGGTGTGTCTGTCGTCTTTTATATCGCCAACCACGGCGCGAAACGTTATGTCTCCGGAAAGGATTATGTCAAAGACATCCCCAACGCCGTGGTATAAAAAATATGTTCCCAGGGCAATCATGTACAGGCCGTCTACTCGCCTAAAACCGGTGTCGCAAGTGTAGGCAATCTGCTGCATCCGCCACTGGCGCGAATTTCTGTATGTTATGGAACGCCAATCCATCCAGGATTTGAAGTAACACCTGGCATTTGGGACAGCTTCTTGCAGTACCAATACATATTCCAGAGGGGTTTCCGGTTGATACTCTGTACAAATTTTTATGTCCGGTATGTCTACATTGTAGATTGGCGCGCTGTAAATAACGCACCGGTTTGACAAAATGCCAATGGACAAAAATATGCCAATGACCGCGATAAAACAAATAATTTTTTTCAAGTGTTGTCCTCCTTTTTGTATTCACCTCCTTTAATTTATATGCAGGGCATTTTGAATAATTACTATTTTTTACCAACAAAAAAAGCGCGCTTGCGCGCGCTAGTGTGAGGTAATTTTTATTGTAACTTCTTAGAAAAACGCCTGAAATATATTAGCTCCAAACCCAAACAGCCCGTCTCCGGCAATAATCCCCGGGGCGCGTACGGTCATGTATTTTGTACCCATAATAAGCCTAACGGCCAGTGCAGCCAACATAGACACGCCAAAAATCGGGTTGTTAATAAGCAGCCCGGTGGCAAGCATCAGGCCTACGCTTCTGTTGCCAAAGGCAATTTGCAGTACCGCCCCGGGTATTGCCCAAATGGCTAATTCCCGTAAAATTGTCCATTCGATGGCGGTACCTACGGTGTTGGCGTAAAATGTACTCATTGGCGGAATAATTTCGCCGTTAATAAGTACCATGCCAAAAATTACGGCCATGGCAATGCCAATTATTACGCCAAATTGCTTGATTATAACCTGCTGCCTGCGCCCGTAGGCTTCGTGGGCCTTGTCTTGTCCGTTTCCGCGGATAATCCAACCGGCTTTAAGGCCAATTGCCGTATCTGCCAAGCAGGGGCTTACAGACCCTAAGTACCCTACCATAACGGCTACGGCCAATGGCGGGAAGCCAAATAAAATCCCAAAGGTCATAAAAATTGTAACAACGGCAAAAGTAGGGGCCCAGCCGGAATGCATGGAAGCCGTACCCACAAGTATCATAACCGCCACGGCAGAGACGCCGACAAACAGCGTCCAAAACACAGCCTGCCACAGGCCCATTTCGCTAAAAATGCCCATGGCCAGCGCGATTACTACCGCGCCGCCTATGAACAGCCCCACAGAGACAATTAAGGTATTGGATGCAGCAGAATCGCTGACGGCGTACTTGCTTTCTGTTTCATCCCCGGCCTTTTTTTTGCGCCCTTTTGCCATAGTAATAAATATTTGAATAAACGCGATAATTCCTGCACCAATCATCATTCCCTGGGCGATATTTGTCTGCCCAATATCAAACCCGCCAAAAAATACTGTGGAATATCCCCTAAGAACTATCCCGGTGCCCAATGCCGCCATTGCCGCCATGTTTGCGATAAATGCAATACCGATGCCTGCCGCAGGTATGCCCAAAATACCCGCAACCACACCAACCACCAAACCTTGCAGCAGCTGGAAGCCTTTTTTGCCTCCTTCGTCCCCGGCTTTTATGGAGCTTGCCACGGCGGTACCCAGGGGCCACGCGCCTTCTGCCGGGAAAATTTTCGAATCAAAAATACGCCCGGCAACAAGCACGGAAATCATGCCGCCTATAAGGCCGCCTGCTGCCATTGGCAAAATCAAATCTTGCCTACCCAGTATAAACATCATTGCAATTGCTACAAAGCCGCAATTTGCCGCTGCAAACCCGGCAGAAGAGGCAATGGACAGTACATAATTCTGCCTTTCCGTATTGCGGAACTTTGTCAGGGCCATTAAGGGTACACGGGCCACCACCATTACCAAAATCGCACTTATCAAAGACGTATTTGGTGCAATACCCACCCGCCCCATAATTTGCATACATATTGCGGCAGATATAATGGCCAAAAGCGCGCCTAAAATTAATGTTCCCGGTTCAAATATTGAAATGCGTTTTTTATCGTTCATCAAATACAACCCCCGTAATTTAAAAAATATTTCACTCACAGAGGCACAGAGGGTTTTTCTCCGTGTTCTCTGTATCTCTGTGAGTAAATCTCTTTTTCCTATTTCCCGTACTTTATTATTAACATCTCCACACCAAATTCCGGTGAAATCAACCCGGTTTTAATCTTCACGTCTGTCTCAAGGCAGTCTTCCAAGGCACTTAGCAGCCCGTCCACCGTAAACCGCCGCCCTTGCTCTAACGCTTCCGACACCATAAAATCCCGCAAATTAAACTGCTGTGCCGTTTGCATTACTGTCATGCCCTTTTCTTTAGCGCATTTTGACAGTAAAATTATGCGTAACTGGCGTATTATCATTGTTAGTATCATAATGGGCGATTCTTTTAGCATCAGCATGTTTTTATACATAGCCAGTGCGTCGGAAACCCGTCCGCTACCCATAGCCTTTGTCAAGTCAAAAATGCGGCTTTCCAGGGTAGGGGTGCAGATTTCTTTAATATCTGCCGGGGATATTTCCGTGTTTTCTCCGCAGTAGGCTGCAAGCTTGTCCATTTCCCGGGAAATGGCAGACATGTTTGTACCCACCGTTTGTACCAACAGGTGTGCGGCATGCGGCGGGAGAATTTTGCCTCTTTCTTTTGCAAGCCGTGTTACCCATGTTGCCAGGGTTTGTACGGTAGGTGGCGTACAATCTAAAACAACACCAACTTTTGATATTTGTCTAAATAATTTACTACGTCGGTCTACTTCAGATTCCACAAAAACAATTATCGTTTCTTTAGGGATTTTGGGCAAGTACTCCGCAATGGCTTCCGAATCGTTTTTGCGGCCGGTGGCAAACAGCCGGGAATCACGCACATAAATTAGCCTTCGCTCTGCAAAAAACGGGAGGGTTTCTGCCGTCATTATTATATCATTGGCCGGAATTGCACCGTCAAAAACGTCCTTAAATTGGTCGGAATTTTGACTCGGGCTGTCAAATACGGCATTTTCAATTGCTTTTGCATAGTGCGATACAAGAAAGCGTTCATCACCGTACAAAAGGTAGGAAGATTGCAATTCACCGTTCTTTAAATCGTTCATAAGTTTTTTTTGTTCCATTTTGGGGTATCCTTTCACATAATTTTGTGTTATATTTTTGTTAATGTGTTAATGGGGCGGTAATAATTGTCGGAGGTTTTAAATGCTTAAACGTGCAGTAATTAAATTAAGTGGTGAAGCAATTGGTGCAACTGACAGCGAATATGGCTATAACGATGTTGTTGTTGACTCCATAGTAAAACAAATCATAGAGGTTGTGCAAGCAGGAACTCAAGTTGCCTTGGTAATTGGCGGTGGAAATCTTTGGCGCGGCCTACAGGCACGCCCGGATATGGACAGGGTAAAAGCGGATCAAATAGGTATGTTGGCAACAGTTATGAATGCAATTTATCTGGAAGATGCCTTCAAAAGGCACGGTCATCCGGCAAGAGTTGTAACGCCAATGGTGTTTGGTAACATTACAACACTTTACGATAAAGACCACGCCATGGATTGGATGGCAAGAGGCATTGTACTTATAAACGCCGCGGGCCTTGGCCACCCGATGTTTTCTACAGATACCATAACAGCCCTTAGGGCGGCAGAGCTTGAAGTTGACGCTGTGTTGTATGCCAAAAATATCGACGGCGTATACGACAGCGACCCTAAGGTAAACCCGGATGCACGCAAATACAAACACTTAAACTACCGCACGGCAATAAAAAATGACCTTAAAGCTGCAGACCTTACGGCAATGCTTCTCGCAAATGACGCGGGCATTTCTTCGTATGTATTTGGGCTGGACAAGCCCAACAGCATCATAGATGCATGTGCATACCCGGAAACAAAAAATATACATGGCACTTACATAAGTGCAGAAGTGGAGGATGAATTTTATGATTCTTAAAACCTATGAAGATCGCATGAAAAAAACAGTTGCGGTATTGGAAGACGATTTTTCGACCATACGCGTAGGGCGCGCTAACCCGCGTGTATTGGATCGCATTACCGTAGACTACTTTGGTACGGAAACGCCGCTTTCGCAAGTTGGCAATGTAAGTGTACCAGAGCCAAGGCTGCTGCAAATTGCCCCTTGGGACACCAGTACCCTAAAAAGTGTAGAGAAAGCAATTCTGGCGTCAGACCTTGGCATTACACCAACTAATGACGGTAAAGTAATTCGCCTTGTTTTCCCAGAGCTTACAGAGGAACGCCGCAAAGATTTAACAAAGGACGTTAAAAAGAAAGGCGAAGAATCTAAGGTTGCAATACGCAATATTCGCCGTGACGGCAATGAAGCTTTGAAAAAATCCGAAAAGGCTAAAGAAATTACAGAGGACGATTTGAAGCGTTTGGAAAAAGACTGTCAGGCCCTAACCGACAAATACATTGCGGAAATTGACAAAAAAGTAGAGGCAAAGAGCAAGGAAATTATGACTGTATAGAGGTGTACTAATGCTAAAACGCATCCTTACGGTTGTGATTGGTTTACCAATAGTAGTCTTCTTGGTTAGCCAAGGCGGGCTGCTGCTTATTTTACTTTGTATGGTTATGGCCTTAATTGGACTGCGTGAGCTGTTTGCAGCCCTATCGGGAAAACATGAGCCAATCCACTTTATTGGATATATTTTTACTGTGGGGTATTACGGGGCCATTTATCTGTTTGGCACGGGATACACACAACTGGTGGTACTAACAATATTCATAATAGTGGCGCAAACCTGCATGGTACTATTTTTCAAAAAACTAACCCTTAAAGAATGCGTCAGCGTTATTTATGGGGTTTTGTACATTCCATTTTTACTCTCTTTCACTTTTTTGGTGCGTGAGCAAAATTTGGGGCAGTATTACGTATGGTTAATTTTTGCCAGTGCGTTTGGCAGCGATACTTTTGCATTTTTAGTAGGCACTACAATTGGAAAGCGCAAGCTTACCGGCACGCCAAGCCCCTCCAAGTCATTGGAAGGGCTTATTGGCGGTTTTGTCGGGGCGGCGTTGGTTGGCGGCATTTACGGTTTTACTGTTGTGCAATTTTCTGGGCAGTTAGACAACCGGCAATTTATTATTCATGCTGTAATAATTTGCGCTGTAACTGCGGTTTTTTGCGCAATCGGGGACATGGCAGCCTCGGCCATTAAGCGATACACCGGCATTAAAGATTTTGGCAATGTATTTCCCGGTCATGGGGGTGTTTTGGATAGAATCGACAGTATACTTATTGCCGCGCCTGTTATATATATGGCGGTAAATGTGATGAATTGGCTGGTGGCGCGATGAAAATAGCTCTTTTAGGCGCGACAGGTTCTATCGGTACGCAGACACTGGATGTTGTGCGAAGCACTTTGCTCGATACGCGGGTGGAAGTACTTACCGGCTTTAACAACATCCCAAAACTAGCGGCGTTGGTCAACGAGTTTAGACCCAAAATAGTTTGTGTGCCGGATTGTAACGCCGCTAAGCAGCTCAAATCACAAATAACCACCTTATGTGAAATACTGACCGGCGAAAGCGGACTGGAAACTGCGGCAGCCCAAAGTGACGCAGATGTCGTTGTTAATGCGTTAGTTGGCCGGGCAGGTTTAAAGCCCACCATTGCGGCAATAAACGCGGGTAAACACATTGCCCTTGCCAACAAGGAAACCCTTGTAACCGCAGGACAGTTAATAATGGGGCTTGCCCGGGAAAAAGGTGTACGCATAACGCCAATTGACAGTGAGCATTCCGCCATTTGGCAATGTCTGCAAGGTAACAACCAAAAGGATATTGAAAAAATAATTTTAACGGCTTCCGGGGGGCCTTTCCGCACATGGAAAAGGGAAGAAATTGCCACCGCAACAGCCGCAGATGCCCTGTGCCACCCAAACTGGAATATGGGCCCTAAAATAACAGTAGACAGCGCGACACTTATGAATAAAGGGTTGGAGCTTATTGAAGCTATGTGGCTTTTCGATATGCCCGTAGAAAATATTGAAGTTTTGATACACCCACAAAGCATCATACATTCGATGGTGCAATACAAAGACGGCTCTATAATGGCACAAATGGGCTTGCCGGATATGCGTTTGCCTATTTTATACGCACTTTCCGCCCCAAAACGGGTTAAAACCACATTCCCAAGGCTAGACTTTTTTACATGCGGGAATTTGACATTTGAAGCACCGGACATCTTACGTTTCCCGTGTTTGGCTCTTGCTGCAGAAGCCGCCAAAATCGGCGGAACATTGCCTGCTGTTATGAATACCGTAAACGAGTGGGCAGTTGGGCAGTTCTTACAAGGAAAATTAGAGTTTTACCATATACCGCAGTTAATAGCCCAAGCTTTTGGGGCATACACTGTAAAACCGCTTAATTCCATAGCCGATGTTACCGCGGCAGAGGGTTGGGCAAGTGAATATATAAATGCGTTTGCATAGGATAGGATGATTAACATAGCCGGAATAATGAGTATAGGCGTTCCCGTTTTAATTTTTTTATTGATACTTGGCCTGGTAGTGTTTGTCCATGAATTAGGGCATTTTATCATGGCAAGACGGGCAGGTATTTTTGTTGAAGAGTTTGCAATGGGTATGGGGCCTAAGCTTCTGACTTTTAAGGGCAAGAAAAAATCTTTGAGTCCCATCGAAGGCCAAGAAAATGTAACATTATACACATTGCGCGCACTGCCTCTTGGCGGATTTTGCAAAATGCGCGGCATGGAAGAAAATGTACCCGAAGACACGGAAGCGTTTAGTAACAAATCTGTTTTCAGCCGTTTTTTGGTAATTGCGGGCGGCTCTGCAATGAACTTTTTGCTTGCGGTGTTAATGTTCTCTATATTAATTTTCCTTACAGGATATTATACGCCTATAGTCACCAATGTGGCGCAAGGGATGCCCGCTCAACAGGCGGGCTTGCAAATAGGGGATAGGATTACGCACATTAATGGCTCCCGAGTCAGCTTGTGGGAAAACTTTAGGTTTATGTTGGATACTTCCGGCGGCAGCACAATGAACGTACGCGTTAATAGAGACGGGCAGCGAGTTAACCTTTCCATAACCCCGGAAATGGGTACGGACGGTGTTTTTCGTATTGGAATGAACCCAACATCCAGGGTTGGTTTTTTGGACAGAAACCATCAATATGCGGCAACATTGGAACGTGCCGGTATTGTGGGCAGTATAGGCACTGCAATAGACATGATCGGCTTTCACATTCGTGCCCCATTTAGAATTTTATCACGGTTCGTAACCCGCCAGCCGGTTCCGGAAGGCGCAGAAGTTGTAAGTATTATTGGCATTGGTGCCCAGGTTACAGAAATTTATCAATACACAATGGCGCAGGAAGAATACGCCATTCGTAGTACAGTTATTACCATGCTGTTTCTTGCAGCACTTATTAGCGTTGCAATTGGGACAATGAATCTTTTACCGATTCCCGCACTGGACGGCGCAAGGCTGGTGTTTTTAATAATCGAAGGTATACGCCGTAAACCTGTTTCACCGGAACGCGAAGGGATGGTACACATGGTTGGTTTTGTGCTGCTGATTGTACTGCTCCTTTTTGTTGCGTACAGGGACATTGCAAATTTGGTTGCCGGGAGCACTGATGTTGTGCCATACTACCAAGAAGCACCTTAAAGGAGAAGTGTATGAAAACCCGAGAAAAAACCAAGGTTGTATGTGTAGGTGGCGTACCCGTTGGCGGCTGCCACCCAATTGTTATTGAATCTATGACAAACACAGATACGCGGGACGTTTCTGCAACTATGGCGCAAATAGATGAGTTGCAGCAGGCAGGCTGCGAAATTATTCGCGTGGCTGTACCCGATGCAGAAGCCGCCGCGGCTGTTAAGCAAATTAAATCGCAAATTTCAATCCCGCTTATTGCGGATATTCACTTCGATTACCGCATGGCACTTTTGGCCCTTGAAAACGGAGCGGACAAGCTGCGTATTAACCCCGGCAACATTGGGGATGAAAGCCGTGTGCGTCAAGTAGCGGAAGCGGCCAAGGCAAAGGGCATTCCCATTCGTGTGGGCGTTAACGGCGGTTCGTTGGAAAAAGATATATTGGCAAAGTACGGCGGTGTAACCCCGGAAGGCTTGGCCGAAAGCGCGATTACTAATGTGAAATTGCTGGAGAAATTTGGTTTTGACAACATTGTTGTGTCCGCAAAGGCAAGCAGTGTACCGCTTCTTATTGAAGCGAATAAGATTATGGCGCGAAATTTACAGTATCCGTTACATATTGGGCTAACGGAAGCGGGTACGCCTTACAAAGGCGCGATTCGCTCTGCCGTTGGGCTTGGCGTACTTTTAAATATGGGAATTGGCAACACCATACGCGTTAGCTTGTGCGGTGACCCTGTCCACGAGATTCATGCAGCTAAGGAAATTTTGGCAGCATTGGAACTGCGGCAATTTGGCGTAAAAATTATTGCCTGCCCAATGTGCGGGCGCACACAAGTGGATGTACCTGGTTTGGCAAGTTTGGCCCTACGGCTGGAAGATAAACTTGCCCATATAAATAAGCCCCTTAAAGTGGCTGTGATGGGCTGTGCCGTAAACGGCCCCGGCGAAGCCAGGGATGCAGACGTTGGCATTGCTTGCGGCAAGGGCATGGCTGTGTTATTTAAAAAAGGAAAAATAGTACGGCGGATAGAAGAGAATGAGCTGGAAGAAGTATTGTTGGCGGAGGTAATGACTTTAGCGGAGGTGTAAATAACTATGAACCGCAAAATAATAATTGCAATTGTCTGTTTATTATGCCTTATTGGGGTTGCTGTGTATTTGTTTACCCACAGCCAACCACAGCAGCAAAGAGAAGTAATGGTGAATGAAATTGCCGCTCCCGTGGCAGCACCGTCGGCATTAACCGTTAACCCGTCCATCGAGCTAACCTTCTCTTATTCGCCGGGTTTTTATACAACCCCGTTTCGTCTTACAATTTCCGGCCCGGAAGGTGCCGTTATACATTACACCCTTGACGGTTCACCGCCTACAACATCTTCCCCGCGGCATACTTCCCCCATTCGTATTAATCCGCCGGTGCCTTCGCAGCCCGTTACACAATTTGACAACCGGCTTACGTCAAGGGTTACGGTGTACAGCATAAATGCAGTGGCGGTTATGGGCAACGAAATTTCAGAAGTTGTTACCGCAAATTTTGTGGCAGGGTCGGATGTGGACACGCGGTTTTGTGAAAATACGTTAATTTTTGCCCTAAATTCGGACCCGCATGGCCTGTTTGACCACTATGACGGCATTTTGGTTGAAGGCGTTGACCGGGAGCGGTTTAGGCAAGAATTTTTTGTTACCCACGGGCGATGGCCCACAAGAGGCTATGCTTACGGTTACGAAATGCCTGCTTCCCCGGCGAATTTTAATAGACGGGGCATAGAGTCGGAGCGGCCTGTTCATGTGCAAGTATTTGACAATGAAGGCACACTTCACATATCCCAGCGTGCGGGCGTAAGGGTAAGAGGCGGATTCTCCCGTGCCCATCCGCAAAAGTCCTTGGAGCTTTTTGCCAGGGAAGAGTACGGCGACAGAAATAATTTTCCATTCGCGTTTTTTACCAATGAATTTACCCACGACGGGCGGTTAATAGACCGGTACCGCAGAGTCCGTCTTAGAAATGGCGGAAGCGACAGAAACGCCGGTTTTATACGGGACGAGCTTAGTCAAACATTATTTAGGCAGGCAGGGCATTCGGATACACAAACCCACAGGCCCGCGGCAGTATTTTTAAACGGCGAGTACTACGGCGTCGCGTGGCTAAAAACCCCCAGAACCCCCAACCATTTACGCCGCAGGTATGGCGGGGTAACAGCTAATTTTGAAATTGTTGCAGGTGGTGACAACCGCTTTATACCAAGCAGATGGCACGGCGAGTACCGCGCGTCCCGGGATTTACTGCAAGTTAGCGAGCTGGCAATGGCAGGGTTTGTCGGCGAAGGCGGGCAGGCACGGTTTGAAGAGTTTAGTCGCCGCATAGATGTGGACAGCTTAATCCGTTATTACGCCATGCAAATTTTTATAAATAACTACGACTGGCCCAACCATAACATTGAAATGTGGCGGTATTTCCCAACGGAAGACGAGCTAAACGACCCATATCTTCACCCATACCTTCATGACGGAAGGTGGCGCGTGTTTGCCCATGATGTAGAATCTGCCTGGGCAATGTGGGACGACTATGACAGAATGGCGCGGGAGGATACGCTGCGGGATATTTTAACAGGGGAAAACGATCGCCGCTGGAACAGCAGTCACAGTTCCGCCTTTCTTTACGCTCTTTTGGGGCGCGAGGACACAAAGGCCCAATTTGCCAACACAGTTGTAGATTTAATTGAAGGGGCATTTGCCACCGACAATGTTATACGGGTTTTAGACGGCCTAATTTCCCAAATACAAAACGAGTTGCACCAGGCCCTTCGAATGGACATATTTTACCCGGGCAACCCATGGTGGCCGTCAACATACAGTATGGGCTACAGCCATGAAGCCATTCGCAGGTTTGCGCGCCTTCGCCCGGATTATATGCTGGCCTCAGTTTACGCTAACTTGGGGTTTAACCGCACCCACAGGTTTGAACTTACCGTAACCACAGGGCAGGGCGGCGGGGTTATGATGAACTCCCGTCCTGTACCACAGTTACAAACAGCGGTGGGCAATTATTTTGCAGGTACAACAGTTACGGTAACCGCAAGACCATACCCGGGATATGCTTTAGACCACTGGATAGTTAACGGTGTCAGGCATGATGGGGATACAATTACTATAGGCGAGGATTCAAATGTAACGGTATATTTTACAAGTGCGAGAGGAGAATAACTATGCCGGAATTGCCAGATTTGGAAGTTTTTAAGGGGAACATTTACAATAGGCTGAGTTCTAAGCGTTTGGTTGATGTGTACGTTTTTAACCAAAAAAAAGTTACCATGCCTCAAGATAATTTAAGGCAAGAATTAAAGGGCAGGGAACTGATGGTAATAAACCGCTACGGTAAGGAACTTTTATTTGATTTTGGCGATGGAAAAGTAATTGCAACGCACCTTATGCTTAGCGGCAGAATTGCCATTGTAGACGACTTTCTTACTGCCGCGGCTAAAATGAATCACAAAATTTTCTCGTTGAATTTTGAAAATGAGAGCATAATTTTCAGCGACATGGGGGGCCTTTGCACGGTAAAGTATAACCCGTGGCCCGACGGTGTACCGGATGCCTTTGGCGCGGATTTTACCTTTGATTATTTTATGAAAATTGCCCGTAAAAAAGCTATGGTAAATATCAAAGCGTTTCTGATAGACCAGAAAGTTGTAAAAGGTATAGGCAATGCCTACGTTGACGAAATTCTTTGGCATGCCCGTGTTTCGCCCCACTCTGTTGTAGGCAGAATACCGGAAGATGTTATGGTAAAGCTTTATGAAGCCATAGGCACAATTCTTAAAGACGCCATAATTTCCATAAAAGCTGTCGCGCCGGACATTATTTCCGGTGAGGAAAGACGGTTTTTGAAGGTTCACACAAGAACCAGGAAGCAAACGGAGACAGGATTTCCGATTAAAATTGAAAAAATAGCTACAAAGACAACTTATTTTACGGACGAGCAAGTTCTTTACGTATAAAAATTTCAACTGGTAAGAAAATGCTGCCAGTTGAAATTGTGAAACACACAGGAGGTTAGCGATGGCAAAATACCTTATGGCTTTTGACCAGGGCACTACCAGTTCCCGCTGTATTTTGTTTGATAAAAGCGGCAACATAAAAAGCGCGGCACAAAAGGAATACACGCAAATTTTTCCGCAGCCCGGCTGGGTAGAGCATGATCCAATGGAAATATGGTCTAGCCAGATTTCTGTTGCCACGGAGGCAAAAGAAAAAATAGGCGCGCAAGCTTCCGAAATTGCCGCCATTGGCATAACCAACCAGCGGGAAACTACAATTGTGTGGAACAAAAAAACGGGCAAGCCCGTGTACAACGCAATTGTGTGGCAGTGCCGCAGGACGTCCGAGTATTGCGACAGGCTAAAGGTAAATGGTTATGATAAAATTATCAAGGAGAAAACCGGCCTGATAGTGGACGCGTATTTTTCCGGCACTAAAGTAAGCTGGATATTGGACAACGTACCCGGCGCAAGGGAAGCGGCAGAAAATGGCGAGCTGCTTTTTGGCACGGTAGATTCCTGGCTAATTTGGAATTTGACAAAGGGCAAAATCTACGTGACTGATTACTCCAATGCCTCCCGCACTATGCTGTTTAACATCCACACCCTGGAATGGGACAAGGATATTCTTAAGGAACTTAACATACCCGCCTGTATGCTGCCGGAGGTTAAGCCGTCCAGCTATGTATACGGCATGTCTGACGCCACCCTTTTAGGCGGCGAAATAAAAATAGCCGGTGTTGCCGGGGACCAGCATGCCGCGCTGTTTGGCCAATGCTGCTACGATGAAGGTATGGTTAAAAACACTTACGGCACAGGCTGTTTTATTCTTATGAACACAGGCGGAAAGGCAATAAACTCTAAAAACGGACTGATTACAACTATTGCTTGGGGCCTGGACGGCAAGGTGGAATACGCCCTTGAAGGAAGCGTCTTTATAGCCGGTGCGGCAATACAATGGCTCCGCGACGGTTTGCGCATGATTGACAACGCCGCTTTTACGGAAGCATATTCCATAAAAGTAGAAGACTCTGCCGGGGTGTATGTAGTACCGGCCTTTGTAGGCTTGGGCGCGCCATACTGGGACCAGTACGCCCGCGGTATAATTGTGGGCCTTACCCGGGGCGTGGAAAAAGAGCATTTTATACGCGCAACTGTTGAGTCTTTGGCCTACCAAAGCTACGACGTAATAAAGGCAATGGAAGCAGATGCGGGTATTGAACTTAAAGCAATCCGCGTAGACGGCGGCGCGGTGGCCAATAATTTTCTGATGCAGTTCCAGGCAGATATACTTGATGTGGACGTAATCCGCCCAAAAGTAACGGAAAGCACAGCACTTGGCGCGGTTTACCTTGCGGGGCTTGCGGTAGGGTTTTACACAAGCAAAGAGGACATCAAAAATAATGTAAGCGTAGATAGAATTTTTACATCGCAAATGAACTCCCACACACGGGAAACATTGATCCAAGGCTGGCAGGAAGCGGTAAAGCGTTCCTTCGGCTGGGCAAGGTAAATGAAGGGATTAGGCAAAGCATTACAATTCCGCAGATTTCTGTCGTACTACAAGCCACACAGAGGTCTTTTTGCCGTGCTTATGCTGGCTTCGGTTACTACGGCGGCAGTGTCCCTTGTTTTGCCGCTGCTGGTAAGGCACATTACAAACGATATTCTTGCAGCGGGCGTATCCGATGTACTGTCTCAAATATTACGCATTGGCGCAATTATGGCAGCGATTATTATAGCCCAAACCTGCGCAGGTATATTCATCGACTGGATGGGCCACATAATGGGCGCGCGCATAGAGCGGGGCCTGCGGACAGAATTGTTTGCCCATTATCAAAAGCTCCCTTTTAGTTTTTTTGACAGCAAAAATACAGGAGAACTTATGTCACGGCTTACCAACGACTTGTTTAGTATATCCGAAGTTTACCATCACGTGCCTGCAATGGTTCTTACTTACTCCATACAGCTTGTGGGCTCCACAGCTATTTTGTTGTACATTAACTGGCGGCTTGCGGTACTCATTTTTGTAATTCTGTTGGCAATGGCACTTTATACCGTTTTGTTTTACAAAAAACTTCAGCGTTCGTACAAGATAAATCAGGAGCGCATAGCCGACATAAACGCCGCCGCACAGGAAAATTTGTCCGGCATACGCATTGTCAAAAGCTTCGCCAACGAGGATACGGAAATAAAGAAATTTGCTGTGGAAAACAACCGCTTCTACGAAAGCAGGGCGGAAATTTACAAAAGCGAATCGTTACTGTTATCTGTAGTGGAATATTTTTTCACCCCTCTAATAACGGTGGCCATAGTCGTTGCCGGTGGCATATGGATTGCAAAGGGCCAGCTTGAAATTACAAGCTTGCTTGTGTTTATCATGTATGTGGCCTACCTTACGGGGCCTGTTCCCAAACTTGCGGAATTAATTCCCTTTTACCAATCCGGCTTTACGGGTTTTGTCCGGTTTTGCGAAATTATGGATACCCCAACCGACATATCCGATAAAGAAAACGCGACAGAACTCGTTGTTACAAATGGGCGCGTAAAATTTGAAAACGTAACCTTCCGCTACAGCCAAGATTACGAATATGTTTTGCGAAACGTAAACCTGGAAGTGCAGCCCGGGGAAACTGTGGCCATAGTTGGCCATTCCGGCATTGGCAAGTCTACCATGTGTTCGCTTATACCCCGTCTTTACGATGTAAGCGACGGGGCGGTGCGCATTGACGGTGTAGATGTACGTGACGTAACCCTAAATTCCCTGCGAAAGCAAATTGGCTTTGTGCGGCAAGAGACGTTTTTATTCGCGGGCACTGTAATGGAAAATATCCTGTACGGCAAGCCCGGTGCAACAAAGGACGAAGCAATAGAAGCGGCAAAAAAAGCAAACGCCCACAACTTTATTACAGAGCTGCCAATGGGATACAACACAGACATAGGCCAACGTGGTGTAAAGCTTTCCGGCGGACAACAGCAAAGGTTAAGCATCGCAAGAGTTTTTCTAAAAAACCCGCCGATACTGATTTTTGACGAAGCCACCAGTTCTCTTGACATGGAAAGTGAAAGGGCTGTAATTGAAAGTATGCATGCATTGGCAAAGGGACGAACCGCGCTAATAATCGCCCATAGGTTAAGTACAGTGCGCAACGCTAACCGTATTATAGTTTTGACCGATGACGGTATTACAGAGCAAGGTACCCATTGCGAGCTTTTATCGCGGGATGGTGTTTACGCTAAATTTTATAGTAACTACGAAAATGCGGGAGGCATATAAATGAAGTTGCTGTACGGTACAACAAATAAAAGCAAAATCGATTTTATGCAAAGGCGCGTACAGCCTTTGGGGATAGAGCTTCTTAGCCTAACAGACGTGTCTGCGCCTAAGCTGCGCATTGAAGAAAGCGGCAACAGCCCCCTTGAAAATGCGCGAATTAAAGCACGGGCATATTTTAACGCCCTTAGAATGCCTCTTTTCTCCTGCGATAGCGGCCTGTACATCGATGGCCTGGATGATGCACGTCAACCAGGGATAAATGTACGCGGGCAGGACGACTACATGACCGACGATGATGCCATTGCCTATTACTCTGCACTTGCGGTGGAAATGGGTGGTAGAATGGTTGCAAGGTATGTAAACGCCATTTGTCTAATTCTAGAAGATGGGCACGTAATTGAACATATGGGCGAAGATGTAGCGTCGGAGCCGTTTTATCTCGTATCCAAACCTCACAAAATTCGAAAAGAAGGCTTTCCGCTAGACAGCATATCTGTTGATATACGAACAGGTGAGTATTATTATGACATGAAAGACGGCTGGAAATATGGTAGCAAAAAAAGTGATGACGGTTTTGCAAACTTTTTTAAACGTCACTTGATGTAAATTACGCAAAGGAGGAAGTACCATGGCACTGCAGGACGACATCCGTAAAACAAGAGATTTTTACGCAATGAAAAAGAACGCCCCAATTTTACAGCACGAATTTGGCTTTTACTCTTTGGAGCGGTGGATAAGGGAGGGGCACATCAAAAATGAAGGCGAAATATGGCAAAAGTGGGACTGTGACGGCCACGGTATTTTCTATTTTGGCGGACTGGGCTGGTGCGAAGCCCCTATGGTGCCCTGTTACGAAGAAAAAATACTGGAAGACCGGGGCGAGTACGAAGTGGTTCAAGACTATGCCGGGCGGCATGTACTGTGCTTTAAAGGGCGCAGAAACGGCTTTATGCCCGAGTATATCGACCACCCGGTAAAAGACCGCGATACATGGGAGCGGGAAATGAAATGGCGGCTTTCGCCGGACACCCCGGAACGGTACGCGAGCACTCACGAAACAGGTCAGCGCATGAAAGATTTGGCCGCCCAGGGCGCGATGATTGGCCAAAATGTTATTGGCGGATACATGTATTTACGCTCTCTTGTTGGCCCAACAGAAATTTTGTACATGGTGTACGACGATCCGGGCCTGGTCCACGACATGATGAAAACCTGGTTCGAAGTTGCGGACGCGACCATAGCAAAACACCAACAATATGCCACTTTAGACGAGCTGTTCCTTGCGGAAGATATTTGCTACAACATGGGTCCGCTTATGTCCCCGGACATGATGCGGGAGTTTTTGTTCCCATATTATCAGCAGCTAATTACCAACATAAAAGCAAGACAGCCGGATAAATCCCGCCATATGTATTTGCAAATTGACAGCGATGGCGACTGCCGTCCGGTAATCCCCGTGTACCGGGAACTTGGCGCGGATTATTTTTCTCCCATAGAAGTTGCCAGCGGCTGTGACGTTGTGGAAATTGCTAAGCAGTACCCGGATATGCTGTTGCGCGGCGGTTTTGACAAGCGTATTATGGCCGCCGGTAAAGACGCCATAGACCGTGAAATTGACCGCATCATGCCCTTTATGAAAGAGCGCGGCGGCTACATTCCCACGTGTGACCATGGCGTACCGGAAGAAGTCAGTTTCGAGAATTTTTTGCATTACCGTAAAAGGTTGAAGGAGTTTTAGGATTAATGCCATGCTGCTAATAACGGTATGGCATTTTTAATTATGAATCAAACCATCCATACCAAGGCTGCAATAAATCTGCTAAAATTTTACGAAGCTAATTTGCTAGACATTTCAGGCGATTGAACAGAAAAGAATTTTACAACAACAAGACCGGCAGAATCTTTCCAGTTCTCAGATTCTAGCCGGTTTTGTTATGCGTAAAACTACTTATCTGATTTACTCAACTTCCCGCAGCAACTCCGCCTTTTTATTTAGCGACTTGGACCCCATCGCAAAATAAATGATTGGCCCTACGAAATTAACAAATAACAGGGGTATCCATTTCCACTTACTTTTTAACGGCAGCGGTTTGCATAAAATGCTAATCAAGCCTGCAAAAAACAGGATAACTTCTACAGCGGTTAAAGAAATGATGATTTCTTTTATAGGTTTTTGATTGTTCATATGGCACCTCCGGGGTTAATTGTTTACTACTTCAAAAACTACTTTGCCGTCGGCGTAATTGCCGCGTACTGTGCAGCCTTCTTGGAAACGGCCTTGCAAAATGGCTTCCGCAAGTTCGTCTTCAATCATGTTTTGTATTGCCCTGCGAAGGGGGCGCGCGCCGTACATTTGGTCGTAGCCTTCTGTGGCGATATGGTCGATAAGCGCGTCGGAATATGATAAATTGATATTCATATTGCCGCGGATACGCCGGGCTGTTTCGTTTAGCAGCAATTCGGCGATTTTTCTTATATCGTCGTTATCCAACGGGTGGAATACGATAATGTCATCGATTCTGTTCAAAAACTCTGGACGGAATAATTTTTTTACCTCGTCCATGACTACTTTTTTCATATTCTCGTAATCGCGTTCTTTGTCATCGTCCGGGATAAAGCCCAGCTTTTTGGGGTTAATAATGGACCTTGCGCCTGCGTTGCTTGTCATGATGATAACGGTATTTTTGAAGTTGATTTTGCGCCCTTGGGCGTCTGTGATGTGTCCGTCGTCTAAAACCTGCAGCAGGACGTTAAATACGTCCGGATGGGCTTTTTCAATTTCGTCAAAAAGTACCACGGAATACGGCTTTCTGCGCACTTTTTCGCTTAGCTCCCCGCCTTCGTCGTAGCCGATATACCCCGGCGGCGAACCGATAAGCCGTGATACGCTGTGCTTCTCCATAAATTCGGACATGTCCACGCGAATAATGGCGTTTTCGTCACCGAAAAGAATTTCTGCCAAGGCACGGCACAGGTGAGTTTTACCAACGCCTGTGGGCCCAAGGAATAAGAAGGACCCAATGGGCCTGTTGGGGCTTTTAAGCCCTACGCGGCCACGGCGGATTGCCTTGGAAACAGTTGAAACTGCCGTATCCTGGCCAATTACGCGTTGGTGAATAATTTCTTCCATGTTCATAAGCCGCTGGCTTTCTTCCTGTTGTAAGCGGGTTACCGGTACGCCGGTAATTGTAGACAGTACAGCAGAAATTTCATCTGCATTAACAACATGGTGCGATTTTGTATGAGCGTCTTTCCAGCGTTTTTCTTCGTCTTCCAGCTGTTCTTTTAAGGTGTTTTGCCGCTGCTTTAACATCCCGGCTTTTTCAAATTCTTCAAGTTTAATGGCGGCTTCTTTTTCTGCTTCCAACTCCGCAATTTTGTCGTTCAAAACTTTGATGTTTGGCGGTGCGGTGTAGGAACGCAAACGTACCCGCGAAGCAGTTTCGTCCAATAAGTCGATTGCTTTGTCCGGTAAAAAGCGGTCTGAAATATACCGGGCAGACAGCATTACTGCGGCCTCTACGGCATCGTCTGTGATTTGCACTTTATGGTGTGCTTCGTATTTGTCGCGGATGCCCATTAAGATGGCGATGGCTTCGTCTTCGGTGGGCTCGTCAACCATTACAGGCTGGAAACGTCTTTCCAATGCTGCGTCTTTTTCGATATGCTTGCGGTATTCGTTTAGCGTTGTGGCACCGATAACCTGCATTTCGCCGCGGGCCAGGGCGGGCTTTAAAATATTGGCTGCGTCAAGGGAGCCCTCCGCACCGCCTGCACCGATGAGTGTATGCATTTCGTCGATGAATAAAATAATATTGGTGTTGGCGATAACTTCCTCGATTACGCGCTTAATGCGTTCTTCAAACTCGCCCCGGTATTTTGTGCCCGCAACCATGGCGGCCAAGTCCAGTGCCACAACCCGCTTGTCCTTAATCGGCTCGGGTACATCGCCGGACACAATACGCTGGGCAAGGCCTTCTACAATGGCGGTTTTGCCAACGCCCGGGTCACCAACAAGGCAGGGGTTATTTTTTGTGCGGCGGCTTAGAATTTGAATTACACGCTCAGTTTCTTTGTTGCGCCCAATAATGGGGTCAAATGTGTTATCTTTCGCGATTTTTGTAAAGTCGCGGCTGTAATTATCCAAAAACGGCGTGTCGCTTTTGGGGTTATGTTTATTTTTGTTGCCCATTTGTGGATGGAAAGGGTGGCTGGGAGGATGCTGGCCGCCGTGGCCAACTTCGCCCAACATTTGCATTATATCCGCAAAAACTTTTGGTATATTAAGCCCTAAGGATATAAGAAGATTGCAGGCAAATGACTCTTGCTCCCGTAAAAGGGCAATTAGCAAATGCTCTGTACCGATGTAGTTTGTTTTCATACGCAAAGCCTCTTGCTGACTTATTTCCAGAACGCGCTTTGTGCGCGGTGTAAAGCCCGCAGGCCCGGCAGATGCCATTGGGGAAGGGGATTGCCCGTCTGTGGCGGATTTAATTTGCCTTTCTATATCTGCGGCTGTAATTTTTTGAGTTTCTAAGATTTTTGCGGCAATGCCGTCGGTTACAAGGGCCAACCCCAATAACAGATGCTCTGTTCCTACAAGTGGGCTTCCCATTTGTGCTGCTATATTTTGAGCGTTTTGGATGGCTTGTCTTGCTTTTTCTGTAAACGGACCTTTCATCTTATGTAGCTCCTCTCTCATTTTAATGGGGCTCTGCCCCAAACCCCGCCATTCCGCCGGGAGTAAATCCCGGCTACATTTCCTCGCTACGCTGCGGGAAGCGACGGTGTCGCTTGAATTTTTTGAATGTCAAAATTATTTATAGAAAATCTTACGCAAAAAGTCTGCGCGGGCAGTGTCGGTTTCGTCTTCGTTCATGGTTTTTCCGGCGGCAAAGTACAAATGCCCCGGTTGGATTTCCATCATAATTTGATAAATTGGCACAGCCAGCTTTGGCAAGTCTAAAATGCCTGCCATGTAACCAAGGCGTATATCCGAAAGAAGATTCATTGCTTCATGAACGGCAATTCTGCGGCTGTATGACAGTATTCCATAGGCACGGTATGCCTTATCCTGCAAATAGTTTTGCCTGCTTGAAAGAATATTATCCCTTGTTTGTATTTCTCGTTTAATTATGTTGTCGGCTACAATTGCCAGGGTTTTGATTATCTGCGCTTCGTTTTTACCCAATGTAATCTGGTTAGAAAGCTGGTAAATGCTGCCCATCGGAATTGTACCCTCGCCATAAATGCCCCGTAATGTCATGCCGGATTTTGTAATGTACGGGAATAATTTTTTCAGCATGTTTGTTTTATCCAGGCAGGGCAAGTGAACCATGTACGATGCCCGAAGGCCTGTGCCTACATTGGTAGGGCAGGCAGTTAAATACCCAAGTTTTTCGTCAAATGCAAAGTCTAAATATTTTTCCAGCAAGTTATCAATTTCGTTAGCTGTTATCAAGGCATGAGCCAAGTTATTCCCGGGGCAAACAGATTGAATACGAACATGATCTTCCTCGTTAACCATAACGCTTATATTTTGATACACATCAACAAAAACCCCTTTAGACAGTGTGCTGTCTAAATATCTGGGGCTTAAAATATGTTTTTCCAAAAAAATTTGCTGGTCTATTTTCCTCAGGTCTTGCACCACTAAAGGCTCGAACGGACGCTGAACATTTATTTTACCAATAATATTTTCAACTTCCAAAACTATAGCGGATGCGTCACTTGGGGATAGTTTCCGCTGAAACAAGTATTGCTTTAAATTACGCGCCAGCCGTACCCTGGACGAGATAATTTGGTTCTCATCCGTTGCGTTACTTTGATACCACGGACCAAAAGCCACGGCTTCACCTCTTCTAATTACTGTCACTTCCTTCATTATCAGCATACTCCTGTTGTGCGTCAAGGCGTCGTATTTGATCCCGTAAGAACGCGGCCCTTCCAAAATCCTCTTCCTCTACGGCTTGTTGCATATGGGTGCGCAACTTGTAAACTTGACGATCCCGTTTTAATGAAGCACCGGCCCGCTTTGGAAATTTTCCTTCATGGGTAATTGCTGTGTGCGTGTTCATTAGTAAAGGCTCGAGTATATTGAAAAAAGACCGGTAACATGCGGCGCATCCCATTGTGCCGTCTTTTTTAAGTCCATCAAGAGTAAGACCGCAGCGGTCACATGTAGGTTGCGGAGTGCTTGTTTTTGCATGGGAATTAGCATGAATTTTACTGAAAAGCCCATGAAAGATATTTTCCAAAATCAAAAACATCTCAACTTCGCCGGAACAATCGTTACAAAGATAGATATCTTTTTTTACACCGTCTGACAGCTGTTGCATACATACAGTGGCGGTATTTTTTTTGCATTTTTCACAGTACATATTGACCCCCTTCTATATTTATTTTACTCTAAAATCCTGCCACAGGACAAGCAAAATTTGGCAGTGACTTCATTTTTGTAATTGCACACCCTGCAAATACGGAGTGCAGGCTCTTGGGCTGCAGGCGGCAGAACAGGCTGTGGAGGGGCAGGAGATGGCGTAAAGTCATACTCCTGTGCCGGTGACTGCTGCGATGTTGTAGAGTGTGTCTGCTCTTCTGCAGGTGCATATCCTAATTCTACACGAATTCCGCACTTTTGGCAAAATTCTGCCGTGCGATCTACGTTTTTGCCACATTTAGAACATATGCGCGTACCTTTAATAACGCTTATTTGCTCTTTTATATCCGCGATTTTACGCTCACTAGCTTCAATTTCCAAATATTTTTCGTCGAAAAATTTACCAAGAGAACCGCCATACTGATAAATTTCGTGAACTTTTTTGCCAATTTCGGAGTAGAGATTTTTTAAGTTGTTCTCTTCCGTAGAAAGGTTCATGCTAAGCTTCGTGGACTTTAATAGATCCCCGGATGTTTTTGAAACGCTTTTAGTGATGTTAAATAATGTGTTTTTTAAGTCTTGCATAAAGTCACCTCGCTCTTTCTTAAAACCCCATATACTCCATAAACAACTCGTTAAACTTTGGATGGGCAGCTAAATTTACTTCCGTGGCCATTGCAGCCAACTTTAGAATATCCGCTTCCGCAGCGGTGCTAAGCAGTACCTTCGCGCAGCCCCCCAGGGCAGAATTGCCCAAAATTACAACTTTATCTTCAAGTTCCGCAGGTATTAGCCCCAGCGTAACAGCGTTTTTTATGTCTATTTTATGGCCAAAACCGCCGGAAATAAACACAGTTGACAGTTCCTCATAGCTAACCCCCGCAATGTCCAGTAAAATTTCTATGCCGGAACGCACAGCAGACTTGGCAAGCTGAATTTCGCGGATATCCCGCTGGGTAAAGTCTATGCCCGGTGCAATGGTAACAGCACCGTCATCTGATTCCATTTGCCCTGTTTCGTCTACCAAGCCGTGGCGGACCAATTCCGCGGAAATATCCACAACCCCGGTACCGCAGATGCCAATTGGCGGCGCATTGTCAATAGTTTCATAAATACATACGTTTTTTTCCGGTAAATAACTCACTTTAGCAATTGCACCGGCTACAGAACCTATCCCTTTAGAAATATTTCCCCCTTCAAAAGCCGGCCCGGCGGCGGTAGAGGTAACAATAATTTTGTCCCGGGAGAAAATAGCCATTTCGCCGTTGGTGCCAAGGTCGATTAGTAGATTGTTGCCGGAAATATTTGGCCATCCCGCACACAGCATCCCTGCAGAAATATCTGCGCCAACAAAAGTTGAAATTCCGGGTAATAGTAATACATCGCAGTTTAACAAATCGCTTCCGAACAGTTCCGTAAAACTGCAGGTCTTCATACCTATAAAAACCGGTGTAAACGGTGCCACACCAAGGGTGTCGCAGGGCAATTTTAGCAGCAAGTGCAGCATGGTAGTGTTGCCCGTAATGGTTACAAGAGAAATTTCATTGTTGTCCAAACCGGCCTTATTTATTATATGCCGAACACCCTGACAAATATCTTTTATTATATATGCGTTAAGTTTAGATTGTGCCCCTGCAACCGCATGTGTGATACGTGCCATAACATCTGCACCAAACTCTCGTTGGCTGTTTACCCGGGAATGAGTAGCAACCTGCGTACCGGCGGCCATGTCCAAAAGCTCGAAGGCCAGGGTGGTTGTGCCAATGTCAATGGCAATGCCGTAGGGTAGGGTGGTTTTACGGTCGCAGACGGTGGGCTGTAAGCTTTCGTATGCGGACAGTATTTTCATGCCCGATGTGTCTGGTATACGTACTTCCGTATCAATAAAATTTTTGTCAATTACGGTTTTACAGGCCAAAACTTCGCCGATGTGTGTGTAAACGGTGCATTTGCCACATGTTCCGTGGCCGCCGCAGGGGGCGTTTATGGATATGCCGTTTGCATGCAAAATCTCAAATAGATTGTTACCGGTATTAATTGAGATTGTCTGTTTTTGTTCACCTTGCTTTACATGTAGTTTGCCCGGCAATTTATTCACGTCCTTGTAAAAAATCATTTGAGTGTCGCGCTGACATAATGGTATTCAGTTTTTCTGCTTTTATCATCAACAATGTAAAATTCCCTCTGAAAAATGTTGATGATAATGAAATTTGACAACAATTCTGTTATGTCAGCCATACTTGCAAAAAAGATAGGGGAGCCGTCCACGTCCGGGCCACCTTCCCAGAACATAGTATTTTCGTCTACTTTCGGCTGTGTTGCTTCTATAAAATCCGTTGTCTCTTTCGAGCTGAACGATAAGTATACCGCTCCGTCTGGTTTCAGCACTCTTTCAATTTCACCAATAATTTTCTTGATTCCAATGGAATCCGAATGAGAAATGACATGGTAGGCGAATACACAATCGAAAGATTCATCAGCACAAGGCAGGGACAACATGTCGCCAACTTGCGTTTCAATTTCCAAACCTTCCGTTGCTGCCCACGTTTGTAAATGCTTTATTCCATATTCAGAAATATCAAACGCGCTTACCTTAAAGCCGTTTTTGGCAAAGGAAATGGAATGACGGCCAAGGCCTGCGCCCAAGTCCAATACAGACTTGTAGCCTACGTCTTTCCATATGTTTGCACAGTTAAGGTTGTCCTCCGTAGGTTGCAGATGTACCAGGCGGTAAGTTTCGCTTACATTTTCCCAATCCCAGCCTTTTGATTTAGTCATACGCTTACCTCCTGCATCTGTATGTGTTCACCTCCGCCGGTATCAATACATACGCCATTATATTAAACTATAACGGCGGGGCAAAGACAAGTATTATTTTTAAACTACCCCCTGATATCACATTGGCGAATATGATATCAGGGGGTAGACGGTTGATGACGTTTGGCAAGGCCCGGTAAATCAAAAGCATTTTCAATAGCCAATAAATCCCCAAGGTAAAAGCTCTCAAGTTCCCTACACGCAATTCGTACCAGACATTTAGGCTTATTTGCACCTTCGCATATACCAACCAGCGTTTTCTTAACCTTTATACAATCACCGGAATCTTGGTCACGGAGTACTAAAAAAGCAGTATTAGGAATTTGCCAGCGTTGCAATTTCTTTTTTAAGTTTTTATCTAAATCATTTTTACCTTCAAATGGAATGCATTTGACTTCAACAGATGGCGGCAATATTTTAGGTAATATTTCATCTAACATTGCTTTTGCGGATTTTTCCTCTACGAAACAGGCAAGACAATTTATCATGGATTCACCTTGCCAAAAAAGCCCTGCTTCCATAGATACCCCATTTTATCGCCATCTGACATATATGCTTTTACTTGAACATCGTCTTTAGCTTGCTTAATTGTGGTGTAGCCTTTTTCTTTTTCCAACCAAACTACTTGCTCAAGAGTTGTGCCGTTTACAAACTCCGGACTGTGCGTAGTAATAAAAACTTGCTTGCCATGTTGTGTATATGCGTAAAATGCTTCTGCCAACTCTTCCTGCAAACTATGGTAGATCTGGATTTCCGGCTCTTCAATACATATAATTGACCCGGAATATGGGGAGTGAAGAAGTGTAAAGTAAGCAAGCATCAGAAGGGTTCCGTCTGATACATAATGGGATGTAAACGAATCTGCAAAATGTTCTTCATGGAACTCTAAAAACATTTGCCCTTTTATACTCTCTGCCTTTATGTCAATAACTCCGGGCACAGCACGCTTCATATCTGATAAAATCCGGTTGAAATTATCGGGATGTTTTTTGTGTATATTATGAAGTACTAAACGAAGATTACTGCCATCAGAAGAGAGCTGCTCTGTATTACCGCCTTCCACCCCTTTGCGAATAGCGTGAATACTTAGTTTGTAGATTTGCAGATTTATCAATAGATGGATAATTGCCATGAAATCAAAATTTGCGAGCAGAATCTCTCCCTCTTTATTAATGTCTTGATCCGGTCGAAAATAACTTAACGCGAGTAAGCTCTGACTTATTATTTCTACAAATTCGTCTTCCGGTGAATTTGCTGCATTAGGTAATCGCAAAGCATCCTTAGTTACCCCATCCACAAGAATACAGGTAAGCTTACCCTTGCTAAAAATAAATCCGTCCTCTCTTTTTGTGATGGTGTTTGTAAATGCAATTTTTTCTTTGCATACAACAATACGCTCATCATCTTTATCTAACACCAACTGGTATACAATAGCCTTTTGTGTCATATCGTCTTCAAAACTAAATTCTATTTCAATTGGGCCAACGGCTCCCTTAGTTCGCACTTCTTCAAAACCGCCAATTTCAACCATTGCATCATGTACATTGGTTTTAAGTGCGAGTTTAAGGAATTGGAACAACAACAAAAATGAACTTTTTCCTACACCGTTTGCACCTACTAACACACACATGCTTGATATGTCATTAATTTCTATACTCGCAAATGATTTAAAATTTTTCAAACGTATGGATTTTATTTTCATGTGTCAGGTCTCCTTTTTATTGCTCTTTTCCACAGTAATCCTATCACGGGCAACCGTGTAATTCAAGCACAATCTGATATCAGGGGGTAGATCATATATTTTTCCCACCCAATATGTTATTATGTTTCATGTGAAGAACCAAAATGCAAAGGAAGTGCCGTATGTCAACAACAACTGCCGGGATTATCGCCGAATTTAACCCATTTCACAACGGGCACAGCACACACATTTCTGAAACCCGCCAAATTACCGGATGCAAGCACGTAATTGCCGTAATGAGCGGTAATTTTGTGCAGCGGGGCGAGCCTGCCATTTGCAACAAGTGGCAGCGTACAAGAATGGCACTTTTAAATGGCGTTGATGTTGTAATAGAGATACCTGTCCAATATGTAATTTCCGGCGCGGATTATTTTGCAAGGGGAAGCGTGGGGCTGCTAAATGCCGCGGGTGTTATTGACGCACTGTGTTTTGGCAGTGAATCCGGCAGCTTGCAGGAAATCATTGCCGCAGGGCATGTTTTGGCGGAAGAACCTGCACTGTACAAACAAGTTTTGCGTGATAAGTTAGACAAAGGTGCATCTTTTGCGGCAGCAAAGGGCGCGGCTCTTGGGGCTTGTCTGGGGGAAGTTGATGAAGGGCTTTTGACAAGGCCGAATAACGGGTTGGCAATGGAATATTGCAAAACACTGCGGCTTTTGAACAGTCCAATGGGCGTATTTACAACCCATAGGCAGCAGGGTGGGCCGTCCGCGACAAAAATACGCCAGAGCTTGCTTGCAGGGCAAGATATAGGAGAATGTGTACCGCAAAATGTGAAGAATATTTTGCAAAACATCCCCAAATTTGCTCAATTAGACGATTTCAGCGATATTTTTAGATATCTGTTATACACAAAAACAGACGCGGTTAACAGCCTTGCGGAAGGGCTGGGCAATAGGTTCCGGCGGCTGTGCAGCGATTTTTCAACAATTTCCGGGCTGCTTGGGGCGGTTAAGACAAAACGGTACACCTATACACGGTTGCAGCGGGATGTTCTTAAAATAATATTGGATATCTTGCCGCAAGACATGGATACTTTCGACAGACACGGCGGAGTGCAATATATACGGGTGCTTGGCTTCCGCAAAGAGGCAGCCGGTATAGTTGGCGAAATGTCGCGTAATGCAAGCCTGCCCGTGATCACAAACGGTGCGGCTATGGATGAACTTTTGCAAACAGATGGCCTTGGGGCAAAAATGCTTTCGCAGGAACTTATGGCCGGGGATATTTACAGGCTTATTTCCGGGGAAAGCGGCGGGTACTGCAGCGAGCGCGGTGCGGGTATTATTATCGTATAAAATGCGAATACGATAACAATAACTGATGCCCCAGAATTTTCTTGCTTATGATGCGCTCAATTTGCCGCTCTATAGTTGTACCTTCGACTTGGTCCAGTAGGCTGCCCAATGTGACAAGTGCTTTGTTTTCCTCGGATATTGCCAAATAAATAGCATTTGGAAATGACAAACTTGTGTTTAGTTTTTTTACCGCCGGTACGAAGTCCGTATCAAAATGGCTTTTTAATAATTGTGTATATTTTTTGTGGCGCAGCTTGCAATCCTTAGCCATTTCGGTTAAGGATTGTTTAATTTCTTCCGATGGGGCATTAAAAGATATGTCTGTATAAAAAATTTGTGCATTATGTTCGTCTTGTGCCAATTTTTTTATTGTTTTTGCAATTTCGGAAGAGATTGTAGGAGCGGTAGGCGAGGGGGGCTGTACTGCCTGCTGTTTCTGCGGTGCCGCTTTTGGGGCAGTCGCAGGCTTTGCTGCTTTTAAAATGCGCATTGTTTCTTCATCAATTGGCTCGTACACAACCCCGTCCGGTAAATTTCTGTTTATACGTCTAAATTGTTCTGCGGCGTCTTCTGCTGTTGGCTGTGGAAGTTGCGGTACATATGGGCGCATGGGTGGGTTTTGCAGTGGTTGCTGCAAAGGATTTTGCCGCCGGGTTGTTAACGGGTTTGATTTTGGTAAGGGTAGGGGATTTACAGGTTTTGCGCCGCGTCTTTCATTTGGCTGTTTTTGCTGTTCATCCGGCTGCAGGGGATAGAAATTTAATAAATTGTCGGTAGGTTTTTCATCATTTTGTTCTTGTGTATGATGTTCTTCGTTGGGCTTATTTACACGGGCGGGTTTTGGCGAAAATACAGACCTGGGCGGCCGTTGAAATGATAAAGGCATAGATATGCTCCTAACTAATCCGGTTGGTGCATTCTATGCCTTAGAATGTTATTTTGTTCTGCTACCCTTCAATAAGCTCCCATGCTTCGCATTTATCGCCCATAAAATATTCGATATCCACGCCCTTACGCACATACCCCGCTGATGGCAGATAATCAATAATTTGGAACGGTGTTTTTGCTTCGATTCTGTGTTTCATACTAACACCTCTTAATGATAGATTTGAGTTTGGGTGAGCCCAACTTCAAGTACCATTTTAAAGGGGAATTAACTTAAATGCTGTGCATTTGGTGTATTTTAATGCAAAGAATCTGCTACCAGAAACCATGCTTCATTTTTGCAACTGTTGGGGAAGTATTCCACATCCACTCCGCTTAACTTATAACCGGCAGCGGGAATATATTCAGCCATACAGTGTCCCATAAAAGTGCCCACGTCATTTGCGTATTCTTTAGGAATATCGAAAATGATATACGTGCCGCCCGGTACGTCAATTATATTGAACCCGTCCGCGTTCTCTGAATCGCTGTATATAAAACCGATAGTGTAGTAAAATTCGTCAGTTTTCTCTGTTGGGGACGAACAGCATAGGTCGTGCCCTTCGCCTTTGGCATATCTTTCGCAAAATTTAGTCCTCATTTTATTTTGGTTCCAGTAATACCAAAATCTGCCGATGGTGCCGTTATCCATTGCTTCATACGTAATGCGTTTTGTTATACCAATAATTTGAAAAGGCGGCTTCTCTTCAATTCTGTAATGGATGGGAGCAAATCCTCTATTGCCAGCTGAAATACAAAGCGGGGGAACGTTTTTAATGTTACGCCGCTTTCCCGCGCCGACTTAGGTGTTGTTCCGTGAAATTGGCTAAAGGTGCGCGAGAAAGAGGCGTGTGAATCGTACCAATGTGTAATAATAGGACTAACCGAAAAACCTCAGTAAAATCAAGGGGTGTCGCGTTAGTCCAATTTTTATGCAAGAACCACAATTAGGGGCGAACTCCATTCCCTTAAAAAATTAAACGTAAATTCATCTTAGGAAGTTATGCCCCGTAAAAACAGGAGGATTTTATGGGCAAAGTTTATGTCATCAGCAACAGAAAAGGTGGCTGCGGAAAGAGCAAAACTGCGGCAAGCCTAGCAGTCGGGTTGGCCCGACAAGGAAAGAAAGTGCTTGTGTTGGATATGGATAATCAGCACAGCCTAACCGTAAGCATGGGCGTAAAAGAACCGGACAAGTTGCCGATAACGCTCAAAACAATCATTTCGGACATTATCGACGAAAAAGAAATCGACCCAGCAGCAGGCATTATTCACCATGAGGAAGGAGTAGACCTCCTGCCTGCAAACAACAGCCTAACAGGTATCGAATTAACTCTTGCTCCGCTTCTAGGGCGCGAAACAATTCTAAGACAGTATATCGAAGTGGTAGAGCCGCTATATGACTATATTATCTGTGACACCGGCCCTACGCTTGATATGCTGACTATCAATGCGTTGGCTGCGGCAGACAGCGTAATAATTCCGGTTGCACCAAAATTTCTTGATGCCAAAGGATTGGAGCTACTGCTTAAAAGTATAGCACAGATACGGCGGCATATAAATCCTAATCTCGCAATCGGCGGAATTTTACTGATAATGGTAGACAGGCGGGCGAACATCACTAAAGGCATTATTTCCATGATAGAGCAAGCCTACGGTGAAAGTATCAATATTTTCAAAGCCCCCATACCTCACTCCATCCGAGTAGTGGAAGCATCTGCTACAGGTAAAAGTATTTTCGAGCATGACCCAAACGGCAAAGTGGCGACGGCCTATGCTTCGCTTGTAGAGGAGGTGCTGAACTGTGGGTAGTTGGGGAATAAGAGCGCATGACAGCGATTACGGACTTGACCTGCTTGGCATTGTTGAGGAAAGATACTTGAGAGGCGTAAAATTCAAAAACTTCTATGTCAGGCACATTACGGAATTAGACCTGTCCTAAAACCCGATTTCATAATTGTGAATACCACAAATAAGTGAAATGCGGAGCAAGTGTTTTCGTTGTTTGTTTCGATAACGCAATTGTA
>JGI20163J15578_10000045_pt1 | contig 46200 bp, 38 predicted proteins | sample TergutCu122P1_FD_15578 | JGI IMG/M metagenome (IMG submission 15578)
ACACCCTCAATCTGTCTATTTATGAAAGGAAAAATCCTAACCAGATTGATTTCACAGAGTATCAACAATTCTTAGGAAATGATAAGGAGCTTGCCCAGAAGTATGGCATAAGTAATAGCTTTTTCAACCGCAACAAGGCCCAGATTGATTGGGAGGATATCTCTTATTCCTACCAATCTACCAACACTGATTTAATGCATAACATGGCTGAATCTAACCCTATGAGTGATGAGTCAAATTACAGCACCGATGAATCAATATATGTTAATGATGATTCTGTACATGCCGAGAAGTTAATCCCATCCATCCAGCGAATTCATGTAATTAATGATTATGGCTTGAATCTTCGAGGGGACAAAGTTGCCTCAGAAATACTACAGATATCACGAAGTCAACTAAAGAAGTTGATAAAGGAAGGAAGGGTTATTTTAACCAAAACACATGGCGATGTGTTTATTGATATTCGCTGGGATAGCGTTTAGGATGAGAATAAGACGAACGCGCCTTATACTTCTCACCCTAATCATTTGCTATACTCTGTCTATAAGAGAGGCCTTCATATTCCTGCGGGGAAGTACAAAGGCCTCTCTTTTATTACATTCTACCATCTGTGCTTATCTTGACTGAGATCAAACTCAAGTATTTCCTATCCGATTGGTTTTAACCTNTTAAATTATAATGCTCCTGNANNAACTTCCACAATCCCGCTTCTTTAAGAGCCTTTTTNGGNGCTAGGAATGTTGCTGTAATGGTTCCTGGTGCTCGGCCTATTTCCAAACCACCNGTGATGGTCAAGCGATTTCTGATTTCATCAACNCTTCTATCCAATAGTTTTGATGCTCGCCCTATTCCATTGTCTATGGCCTCGTTGAGATTGCCACCTGTACCAACAAAGGATATGGGNGCTGNTTCTTCAACATCTACACCATGACGAGACGCTTCTCGCTTAATCCTTCTTTTCTCCTCTTTGTCAAAAGGTTTCGCCAGATGAGGTAAATCTTCCACTACTGGCAACAATATTGGCCCATCAATCTGCAAATCCTTCATTACTTTCACCTGCAAGGTAACTGTTGCCGATACATCCGTGGTGTGACCTGCAATCTCTCCATCTCCTTGCATGGCATGGGCATCCCCTAGATAAATACCGCCACCATCTACTTTCACAGGACAGATCAGTACTGCTCCTGCTCGCACACGATTGATATCCATATGACCGTCAGTACGATGAGCCANTTCTTCTGCATCTATTCCATAGTCATGAGGTGCTCCCACTAAGAATTGTCCAAAGTCNCCTGCATTATGAGAGTCTGGNAATTGACATGCGGGAGTNGTGCCGAGTTGCCCTAGAAATGGACGTAATCTGGTNGCAACNCCTGTCAAGTGGGCAGGAGCAAATGCAGTGATGGGATTTTGAATGGATTGTTCTGGTACATTCAAGAACTGGCAAGGCTTCTTAGCTACTTGCTTGGAGCCTTTCTCATCTAGGGTCAAACCAATGGTTTTCGAATGATCAAACACCATGGTGTACCCATTGGTGAATTCAAAAGGCGAAATGCTTTCACCACAGCTAACACATTTCACACAATCCACCTCTATTCCTTCTATCTTGGTCTTAGGGTTCACAATATTACACTTGGGGCACAGACCAGCCACAAAGGGGTCTCCATTAAATCTTCCTGGAATCGCAGCATCTACTCCTGAAGTACTGCCTTTTGACGTCACTTCAATATCTTTGATGTAGATGGCAATGGCATCTCCCACAGTGGCCCCTTCCACAAATACAGGCTTTGTTACCTCGTGACCCCCTTTAATCTCTGGAGTAATCATTGGTCCCCAACAACCTGGCGCTGTATTGGCAACAATATAACCTTCGTCCATCACTGGGCCTAGCATCTCTACCTCAGGCCCTAATATCCCATCCGTGTACTGATTTACAAATAATGTTTGAACTGCTTTCATGATGCCCTCCTTTTCTTCTCAAAATCATTTTTCTTTGTTTTATACAACAAGAACATTTCGTTACGTCAATAAACTAACCGTTACCACTCCTTTGTGCTACACTTAGAATGAGAGAACATTCTTTTACCGATCATATCACTCCCTACTTTTCACCGCAGAAATCATAGCAAAGTAATTCTCCCATGGTACATATTCTGGCACGCTATTTCCTGTGCCTAAGGCGTATCCTCCTCGCTCCCTGGTTCGTTCAAGCATTGCTACTGCCCTTTTTTGAACTGCATCTGGAGTTTCACGACAAACAAAATCCAAGTCCATTCCTCCAAGAATGGCTATTCGTCCACCCCATCTTTCGTAGGCTTCTTCTACAGGCTCTATAGTATCCTCATAGGAATGCTTCCCGTTAAATTTCATGTCTTCGATTACATCTTCCATTACTTCTTGAAGCTGTCCACAGGAGTGAAGCATTGCAGGTTTTCCGTGCCTGTGTGCCAATGCTACTGTTTTCTTATGCCAAGGAAAAACGTGTTTTCTTAAATCTGCAGGCGAGAACATGGTTTGTGTATTGAATCCCCAATCGTCATTGCACATCAGAGCACCAACGGAATCATAAGAGACGCAACGTTCATAATAACCTAAAAACCCACTTCCTACTTTAGTAAAAATCGCCTCTGCCAGGTCGGGTTCATCCACCAGCATGTAACAAAGATTCTCATAACCTACTAACCGAATGGTGTTTTCCAACACGCCACCTGGACCGCAAACAATTAATTTCATTCCCTGAGGCAGATCTTGCTCGCAGGTTTTTAACCTGGAATAATCAAAACTGTCTGGGTCTGGCCAATTGTAAGCGTGGAAACTCTCCCAATCCTTAATCAGCACTCCATCATTTAGGGAAAAGCTCTCCTTTGCCTCCACTTCCCCAGCTGGGAAAGAAAAGTCAGAGCCAAGAATCATGGCATAGTCATAACCAGCAGCTTGGTAGGCCGCAATTGCGTTTTTAGGGTCAGAAAGAAGTGCCCCTTTTTCTTCTAACTTGTAACCAATTAAGTGCTCATATAAGGGAATGTTTAGGAAGAATTCGAATAAAGTAGGTCGGTCTGGCCTTTCACACTTCAATACTTTCAGTAAATTGTCAAAACACGGTTCACGGCTCATGAAGTTCCTCCTGTAATTAACTAACCTAAATACAAACTGGTTTTAGGTTTATTATAAGCTTGCATTTTGAAAAGATTTTGTACTAGTGTCTACCAATGCATCTCTGGAAGAATGTCCCTCTGGCGTTCGCACATCTCATCAATTAAAGCCACTGCATTGTTATAAGTTGAAATGGTCGGGTCCAGTAGCATGGCTTGAAGAAGTTTATTTCGGCTACGCTCCTGGTAAGCATCAAGCACCAGCTTATGAATAGCTCCTTGAGTGGAAATCATCGCTGCCACAGCAACAGGTAATGGATCTGCTTGCTCAGGATGAATGCCTCTTCCATCTACCATAGCAGGAATTTCGATTACCATCCCTTCTGGTAAATCTTTTGCATATCCATGGTTGGGCAGATTTAACGCATCAAACCGAGTCGGCTTGTCAAAGAAAATAGACTCTGCAATGGGTATTCCAAATTCGTTGGCATAGGTATAATCTTCCACATCTGCATTAAAGCTCTGAAGGAAACCAGGGTCACCGTCAAATTTTTCCTCTTGGGAAAAGAACTCTCTTGCTGTTGGATTGCTGGAAAATGAATAGATGAACTCTGGAGTTTTGCGACTTTCCCAGACCCGCTCAGAAGCAGGGTCGTGGAAGAATTGAATCTTGGCACTGGCAAGCATCTCGTCACTCCAAGCCATATATTCCCCTACATGGTTTGTTCCTGGATAGGACCACAGCCCATAAGTGCGCAACATCAAACGTGGCAGAGCATATTCATCCCAATGGGCCAACCAGTCAATTTTCCTTTCGTATTCTTTTAGTCTTGGGTACAAATCTTCCCCTGTTTCTCTATCCCAAATGCGAGTAAACCAACCAAAATGATTAAGACCTACCGCTTTGACCCCTAGGCGTTGGGGAGATAGATTCAGCAACTTTGCCGCAGACTCTACCCCCATACTTACCCCATGACACAAGCCCACCACCTTAACATCGGTAAAACGAGTCAGCCCCTCTACAAGCTTTGCTTCAGGATTGGTGTAGTTTAAAAGCCAAGCATCAGGACATTCTCTTTCCATTGTACCAGCAATCTCAAGCATAGGCGGTAGATTTCGCAGGGTATGGAACATCCCCCCTGGACCTCCATTTTCACCGTAAACTTGACGGAAGCCATAGCGACGAGGAATGTGGAAATCCATAGACCAATAATGATAGCGTTCTAACTCAATGGCCGTGATGACAAAGTCTGCTCCGCTTAGAGCTTTTGCCAAGTCCCTTCCTGCCTCAATGTTAATGTTCTTGCGATTCACCTTTTCTGCCATTTTCCTGCAAAAAGCACTGCTTACATCAAGGGCTTCTTGGCTAATGTCCATGAGATAAATGTCTACCCTGTCCAGTTTAGAGAACATCTCATTTCGTAAGATGTCCGCTAAGGTAGGTGGACTAAAACAAATGCTTCCTGCTCCAACGATTGTAAATTTCACTTTATTTTTCATAGGCTCTATTGCTCCCAAATAAACTGGAAATCAATCTTCAAGTCATCTCTTGTATCCTGAAGAGCTTTTTTCACTGCATCGCTCATAGGAATTCCTGTTTCCAAACGTTCTAAGTAGGCGATGTATTCCTTTTCACCAGCAGTATAGATTCGCTCTTGTCCTGGCGCAACATGAGAAGCTCTAAGCTCCCGAAGAATCTCGCCTGTCGTACGCTTAAACTCCTCTACGTCTACAAAAGCATTAATGTCTATAGCAATAAAGAAATGTCCTAGGTGGTATGGCTTTTTTGTGCCATCATCTGCTTTATCTGTTAAGGCTTTTAGAAAAGCTCCCGATTGTAATGCCGCAGAGAGGATCTCTACTACAGTGGCATATCCGTATCCCTTGTAGCCGCCCAGCTCTTCTCCTAGCCCTCCTAGAGCCACCAAGGCACAGTCACCACTGGTAAGGCCTGCTAAAGCCACTTTAGGATCCGTAACAGGCAGGCCACCCAAGTCCACTACCCAACCTTCTGGCATATTTTTCTCAATTCTTGCATAATGCTCAATGGCTCCACGTTGGGAAATGCTTGTGGCGCAATCTAACACAAAAGGAAATTCCTCATCTGTTGGCAATCCAACGGTTAATGGATTAGTACCCAGCATATTTTCCACCCCAAAGGTTGGAGCTGTAGAAGGTCTGGCATTGGTTCCTGTAATTCCAATCATCCCTTCATCTGCTGCCATCATGGTATAATATCCAGCGATGCCATAATGAGTGGAATTACGAACGGCCACCATGCCCATGCCATATTTTTTGGCCTTTTCAATGGCCAGTTCCATACTTTTCACCGCAATCACTTGACCCATACCATCATGGCCATCTACCACTGCAGTGGTGGGTCCTTCTCTGGTAATCTCGAATTTCGTCACAGGATGTTGAATCCCGTCCAGAATACGATCAATATAGATGGGTTTAAAGCGCCCCACCCCGTGGGAGTCAATGCCCCTCTTATCGGACTCTATCAAGACAGCGGCACATATTTTGGCATCTTCTGTTGGTACACCAACCCCTTCAAATGCCTTGGTCATAAATTCTTCCATTCGTTCAAACGTTTCATACTTCATCACATCAACCTTTGGTATAATATCTTCGTTATCTAATATTACACTCTTCCTTTCTACGAACTAGCAATCATAAGTGAAGTTACCTTTTAGAACTTACATCATCATACACCAAATTTTAGTCCACTTCATGCAACCACAAATACCTCTCATCTTCATTACGATCTGTTTGATTCCAAGGTTTCCCCTCCAGATGTCGTATCATCCAGCAGGTATACATCTGGAATCCTGGTGCTACTACCTGAGGGTGTAATGCCCCTCCTGGTATAGCAGAAAAGCTATGGTCTACACTTTTGTACACTTCATCCCCCACAAAACTTGCCCCAAAACCTTCAGGACGATCAAAACGGAAGTAGTACACTTCTGGTTGAGGGTGTCTGTGAGGCAGATACCCTGACCAGTTTCCTTTGTCATTTAACACTTCTCCCAGAACCATGTTGGAATATGGAGCAATCTCTAGGTCAAATATGGTGTTTACTCTGCGATTGGCAACATTCCCAAACTTTCCTGCGCATACAGGTCTCCACGGGGCATCCTCTGGCAGATACAATTTAGTCGGGAAAACACTCTGGTTATGGGTGGTTTGAACCAATATCTCTGATTCTTCCTTCCCTTCCACTGTGATGGATTCTCCCCTGCAACAGTGGACACAATAAGGCCCCTCTGTAAATACACCTTCTCTGGTGGCCAGATGCTTCTTATCATCAAACTTAAACACCACCTCTCCTTTTAACAGAAGGACAGCAATTTCCTCATCCTCTCTTGAAAAAGTTCGACTCTCCTCAGGTTTTAAAGTATAAACTCGTACATCCATTAACATATCCTTGTATTCATTCTGATGAGTGGTGAGAATCATCTCGCCACTGTTATCAAATTTCGGATAACCAAAAACTTTGCTCATCTTCTGTCTCCTTCTCATGGTTTTCTGTTGTGCCTTTAAGCGTATACACTCTTAGTAAAACTAGGTCTTCCTCCCACTTTATAGAGAAGGAAGTCGAACTGCTAGGGATGACACTCCCTTAAAATCATCAATATACCCGCGCGACTGCTCTGGCTTCTAGCACACCATCTCGTGCCTCTCTTACTTTTTCATTGGTGGAATCCATGGCAATGCCTACATTCCACCACGCATGGTAACCGTCTGTCATGGTCTTTGGAATGACTTTCAAATCAAACAAACAAGCAATCTCTTGGCTCTTGGCATCTTCTAGAGCAGCCTCTAGCTCTTCGTGGGTTTTGCACACATAAGATTTCAGACCATACCCTTGGGCAATCTTGGCGTAATCTACCAGAATCAAATCTCCTGCAGGTTTATCTCCGTCTGTATATCTGAACTCAGTAGCCATGCTGCCCATTCCGTGATTCATCTCTAGGTTGTTAATGCAGCCAAAGCCGCAGTTGTCGAAGACGATAATGTTCACCTTTTGTTTCTCTTGAACAATGGTCATGATCTCACTATGTAACATCTGGAAACCACCATCTCCTACAATGGCGTATACTTCATTATTGGGCTCTACAAACTTTACTCCTAGACCAGCAGCAATCTCATACCCCATACAAGAATAACCGTACTCCGCGTGATATCCTCCTCTTTTGTCGGTGGTCCACATTCTCTGTAGACAGCTGGGTAGGGAACCTCCAGCAGTAATAATGGTGGCATCATCATCGATGACTTTCCGAATGGATGCCAAAGCCCCTGTTTGGGTAAGTTCTCCCCCTGTTAACTTGACAAACTCTGGAATGGTTTTTAAATCTCTCGGTTCATTCAATGGAACAAAATCATCCCCTGTATATCGAATATTGCCCAGACGAACCAATTCCGCATCCCATGTTCTTTTTGCTTCTACTATCTCATGAGTATAGGCAGAGATATAGCCTACTGCCCTTAGCTTCTTGGCAAGAGCCTCTAGGGTTCTCTTAGCATCTCCAACCGCTTTGGTGGCATCCATCTTGTAAGCATGGAATCTGCTGTTATTAATGGTGACGATCTTCACTCCTTCTTTTTGGAAGAGCCATTTGGAACAGGTAGTAAAGTCAGTCAAGCGAGTACCAATGGCAATAATCACATCCGCTTCTTTAGCAAGGCTGTTGGAAGCTGAGGTTCCAGTCAACCCTATTCCCCCTAGGCAGTGAGAGTGACTGGAAATACAAGCACTTTTTCCTGCTTGAGTCTCTCCAAAGGGGATGTTAAACTCCTTGCAAAAATCTTCAACTGTTTCTCCAGCGTCTGAGTATTTTACTCCTCCTCCAACAATTACCAAAGGCTTTTTCCCTTCTTTGATAATGTTTACAAGATCCTCTAACTCTTCTTCCACTGCTACGGGTCGTGTAATTCGATGAACTCTTTTGTCAAAAAAGCCCTCTGGATAATCAAAAGACTCTCCTTCTGTATCTTGGCACAGAGAAATACAACATGCTCCTGTTTCCACAGGATCCGTTAATACACGCATGGCATTGATTAAAGCGGTCATAATCATCTCAGGACGGGTAATTCGATCCCAATACTTACAAAGAGGGATAAATGCGTCATTGGTGGTGATGGCCAAACTATAGGATTGCTCCAGTTGCTGTAATACAGGGTCTGGTTGCCTAGAAGCAAATGTATCCGATGGAAATACCAACAAAGGAATATTGTTTACCGTTGCAGTAGCACAGGCTGTTAACATATTGGCTGAGCCTGGTCCAACAGAGGCGGTGCAAGGAATAATCTTTTTACGATTATTTTGCTTGGCATAAGCAATGGCGGTATGACACATCCCTTGTTCATTCCTTCCTTGAAGAACCTTTAATCCACCTGGATTACTGTCTAAGGCTTCCCCTAAGCCTACGGCGATGCCATGGCCAAAGATGGTATAGAACCCTTCCACAAACTTTGTCTCCACACCATCCATAGAAACATACTGATTGTCTAGAAATTTAACAATTGCTTGGGCAACCGTTAGTCTAATGGTATTTGTCATCTCCTTCTCCTCCTGAAGCTTTTGCGAGTAAGGTTTCACCTGGAAAGACAACCTTCTATGAACCCTTTACTCAAATTATTTTGTTGATTGTTCTATTGCTAAAGTGTGCCTTTTCTGACTTTCGCACACAAATTTATATTGAACCAATTTTAGCACACTTCATTTTTGTGTGCAATGTCAAACATTGTGTTTTGTTTTAATAATAATTTCGGTATGGTAAAATTCCTTTTTGGGCATTTTCTGCTCCAAAAGCATGTCGCACAACAATTTCAAGCTTTGATTCCCTTGGGTGTAACCATCTTGATCGATAATAAAATCAATCAACCCTTCTTTTAATGCTGTCTTATTGCTATCGGTTAAATCGTAAGCAATAATGTAGGGTTTGGTTACCACTTTAGTTTTTTCTAGAGCAGATCTAATCCCTTCTTGTCCTCCCGAAAAGATCACAATCCCATCAAGGTCTTTGTACCCTTCAAGCGCATTGGTAACAATCTTTTCCACTTCATTGGCATCATCAAAGCCGCTCCCCACACCAACCATATTGATTTGGGGATAATCTTTTCGAAGTATTTCCACAAATCCCGACAGTCTCATGGTGTTCACATTGTTTTCAAAATAACCCGTAATGGCCAACACCTTACCTTCTCCTCTAGTAAGGAAGCCCATTAATCCCGCCGCAGTGCGACCGCTGGCAGTATTGTCCAGCCCCACATAGCAGCTTCTGTCTGTACCAACGCTGTCAGAGTTAAAGGTAACCACCTTGATTCCATTGCTTACCAATTGGTTAAGTTTATTGTGAATCACCGTGTTGTCAACAGGCATAATGGCCAACCCTGCGATGCCTTCTCTTTCTAACTTTTCTATGGCCGCCAGCTGTTGATCTGTATCTACACCTTCACATTCTTCGATTAACACCGTCACATTTTTCAACTCCAAATCCTTCTTCATGTCTTCAATACCTTTGCGTATTTTGTTCATGAAGGAGCTTTTGGACAGTTGGGTAATCACTCCGATCTTTAACCCTTTGGCTTGTCGAAGTATTCTTTTTGGAACATAGCCGATTTCAGCCGCTACCTTCTCAATCTGTGCCGCCACCTCAGGCGCTACTCTTCCTCTATTGTTTAATGCTCGATCTACGGTTCCTCGAGACACTCCTACTCGATCCGCGATTTCTTGTATTGTTCCTGCCACAACATTTCCTCCCTATCATGCGTTAACCTTTCTAGGATTGTAACACAATTATAAAAAGCACGCAATTCATACGTGCTTTTTGTTGTGCTTTTCGTGAACAATAACTTTTACCTGTGACCAGTGATGGTGACATAGAAGTGCCATGATGTTCTTACACTTAAGAACTTTGCTCTATTAAAATTGTTTTTATTTCATAAGGTGTCAGCTCCAACTGAATCTTTCCGTCAACACCTACCACTTTTTCTCCAATCACTTTCTCCATCAGATTGGTTTCCTGCCAACTTTCAAAGGCAAATTGTGGTTCTAGGGTAATCTTTCTCTTGCTTCCAGTATGTTCGTGGAATCGAAGGATAATCCCCTTCCCGCCTTCCTGACGTTTGATGGCATCAATGGCTAGGGAATCGTTTTTATCCAGTTTGAACAAGCAACCTTCTTCCCCAGCTCCCTTGGAAACTAACATGGGGCTGTTCAAGCTCCAGGCCTGCTCTGTCACCTTCCCTGCTACAAAATTCCCTTTATGCGGATATAAACTGTAGGTGAATTCATGCTCTCCTCTATCTGCGTCAGGGTCAGGATAGATGGCACCTTTCAGTAAGGATAGGGAGATGGTTTGGTCTTTTACACTGTGGCCATACTTACAATCGTTTAACAAGGCAACCCCATAATTCCCTTCCGAGAAGTCCACCCATTGATGGGCAACGGATTCAAACCTGGCCATGTCCCAAGAGGTATTCCAGTGGGTCGGTCGCTTTACATTGCCGTACTGAATCTGATAAGTGGCTTCTGTAGAGCGAATGTCCACTTCAAAAGATGTTCTAAGCAGTTGTTGTCGCTCTTGCCAATTGACTCTTGTTTTGAAATCGATTCTAGGGGTATTGCAGTAAAGAGTCATCTCTTGAGTAATGGAGGATGTTCCAAACTCATAGGTAAATCCTATAGAAGCCCAAAGAGCATTTTCGCAGAGCACTTCTATTTTACTGGCTTCTAATGTTTTGCTTTTCAGAATATAATACAAATCAATGTCCCAAGCATCGTATTCCATGGGCTTGTCTTCATAGAGTCTTAAAACATTACCACACCCTCCTTCTTTTAGCACTTCACGCTCATTCTTCAGATCAACAATGCTAGTGAGCTGCCCTTCTTGGTTCCACTTAATACAATAGAAAGGAGTTTCTACGCCATCTTTTTCCTCATTAAACTTGAAGGCCGATTTTTGTTTCTCCTCCACAGGTGAAGCCAAAAGAGGTTTCTCTTCCACGGAAGAAGCCAAAAGAGAAGAGTCACCTGCAGGAACAAAAGTAATTACTCTGTTGCTTAGGGGCGAAACATCAAGAATCTCTACTTTATAGCCACCTGAAACTTTCTCGCTGGTCAAATCTTCACCTTCTTCATCCACAAAATATCCATCCTCTGTAATTGGAACAAAGACTAATTCACTGGCCACCCAGCCTGCGTTGTTGAAAACGCTCCATTTGTTTTCCTCTTGTTTCAGGTAATTTACTTCAAAGTCGTTAGTGATTTCTTGCAGGGTATCTTTTGCCTCTTGGCACTCTATGGTATAATCCTCATACACTTCTTTTATGGAAGAACCTGGGATAATATCGTGAAATTGATTTCTCAGGATAATTTCCCAACCTTTATGAATCTGCTGGGCTGGGTATTCCCAATCTTCTTTTGTAATGCTGGCAAAGGTATGGAGCATCTCCAGCTCTCTGAAACCAAGCTCTAGCTTACGGTTCCATTTCTTAATGTAAGCTTGGGAGGTATAAGTGCCACGATGGTATTCTAGGTACAGCTCACCATCCCAAGTGTGAACATAGTTCCCCGTACCCTCTACAGTTTTGTGCAACCTTTCAAAGTACTCTCTTGCTCTGCCCGTTTGAACACGAGGAAGGCCTGGCATCAAATCCAACCTTCTACGCTTTTCTAGCATCTCTCGATTGACACCACCGCCCCCATCTCCATAACCATAAGACAGAAGCATTTCACTGTTAAAATCCTTATTCCGATAGCTATCATAGATTCCCTTAACGCTATAAGGTTCCAAAAGACCATTGTAGGTGTAAGCCGAGACAATATTTTCGTCTATAATATGTCGGTCAGGAGTGGTGATGAAATGGGTCAATATTTCACTGCCATCGATTCCTCGCCAGATAAAGGTATCATGAGGCATACGATTGTATTGATTCCAACTGATTTTTGTGGTCATGAAAGTTTCAATGCCTGATTTCTTCAGAATCTGAGGCAAAGCCCAGGAATAACCAAATACATCGGGAAGCCAAAGGTACTTCACATCTCTGTCAAACTCTTCTTCCACGAACTTTGAGCCATGTAAAATTTGGCGAACCAAAGATTCACCTGAAGAAATGTTACAATCGGCCTCCACCCACATGGCCCCATCCACTTCCCAGTTGCCTTGGTCAATTCTCTCTTTGATCTTCTCATAAATCTCTGGATAATCTTCCTTGATGTAAGCATACAATTGAGGCTGAGACTGTAAGAAAAAATATTCTGGGTAACGCTCCATCAGACGAAGGACTGTACTAAAAGAGCGAGCACATTTTTCTCTAGTGTGCTTTAATCTCCATAACCAAGCCACATCGATGTGAGTATGTCCTACAGCAGTAACCGTTACAGGAGAATTTTTCGGTAGTTCCCTTACCTCTTCACTAAGAAAATCGTTGGCAGCCAAAACAGAGGAATAGAAACCTTCTCTACCTGGTGATGACCAATCTATTTTTTCATAAGCTTTTTCAAGAAGGTTAAGCAAAGCAAATCGTTCAGGGTCATTCTTGTTTAGAATCATGATGGTATCCAGCATCACCTGAGTAGTATAATAGAAATTATCCACTTCTGGAGATAAAATGGCACAATCTCCAACTAAGAATTGATGGCACATCATCTGCTGGGGACCACCACCTTCTAATCCTGACCATAGTCTTATTGCCAAAGTAATTTCTTGCCCACTGTACTGATGACCAAGGAAAACCTCTGGGTGATTGGAATCCACTCCTTGGTAAGGCTCGCCATTCACAAACAAAAGGGACTCAAACCCTGAGTTATGGCCTCCACCTGTCATCCCAAAGTAAAACAACAGAACAAAGTCCTCCTCTTCATCAAAGGCAGGAGCTTGTAGGGTGGTGCTGACCCACAAGTAATAATCTCGCCCTTCCCATCTGGAGCCTATGGGAAAGTCTGCCCAGGTCTCGTCTACTGTTGGGGGATATTGATCTTCTTTGCCTACGTCTTCTTTGACTTTCCAGTTTTCAATTTTTGTTCGGTTCAAATATCGGTAGGGCTCAAGTTCTGTGATTCTTGCTTTTAATTTTTCTTCTGTAAAAAACATCTGTGCTCTCCTGTCATTTTTTTGGCGTCCCAAAGTCATGCAAATTCACGCAAGCGTTAATTTGATGACCTTTTGACGCTTATATCATATTATAATCGCCGGGGCCATACAAATCAAATTCTCTATTTTTTCTTCTTTGTGATATAACTTGGGAATGATTATCTCTTCTCCCTTTGTTTCATCAAGAGAAAACTCTCTGTTTACTGCCATTTTATAGGTATCTTTTGATGTTTTCAATGTTATAAAGTAATCTTTTGGATCAAAATTCATTTTTTTTGATTTTTTTGTTTCTACCACATTCATCTTCAAAGTTCTTTTTGTTTTGTTTAGGCTCACTTCTAGAATCGGCCCTCTTGATACCCAAGTTTCTTGACTCTGAATGGCTTTTTCTAACTCTGCAGAAATGTCTCCATTCATCTCCCCTTGAATGTAGGTACTAAACTCATCATCCATAGAGATCTTCCTATGCAAATCCAAGCCAGCAATCATGGCAATAGTTAATCCCCCAAGCACCAACTGCTCCCAGTATAAAAGGCTCTCTTTGCTCCCATGTGAAGGTCTGCTGTTATTAAAAATTTCAATAAAATCTACACATCTGTAATCGGAAATCTTCATTTCGAATCGACATCCTCTTTGAAAAGGGGCTCCCACAGCGAATGGATGAGCGATTCCTACTAAAGCACCCGTTTCTTTGACTGCTTGAAACAGCAATTCTGGCTTCTGTTGATTGATGTTTTCCCAGGAAACATATTGATTTAAATTAAAACATAAAATATGCCCATAATATGTGGTGTATTCCATACCATAAATGCACTGTACTTTCAAATCATGACTCTCCAAAAACCTCTTTGCTTTTACATTTCCTGAAATGGTATTATGGTCGGTTAGGGCAAAAGCATCTACCTGTTCACTTTCCATTAATCGTATCAACTCTTCTACAGTAATCTGTGCGTCAGATTCTGTAGTGTGGTTATGTAGTTCTAGTCTTTTATACATGTTCTTTCCTCATTTTCTATCCAACAAAACAAATATAGTAAGAGCAAGGCACACTCCCCTCATTCTTACTATAATTATTTCGCCCTTTTGATGGGCTAGCCTGACTGACCTATAAACAAACTGCCTTAAAGTAATATTTCGTCGTATTTCTTCGTCATCATCACTCGTTATAGGTACAGTCAGTCAGGTTAAGACCCTACTTAGCAGACACGTTCAAGAAGTAGTTCGTATCCTCTAAGATTACATTGAAAACCAAAAGAGTAACTTTTAATACACCTTCTATCCCGTCTTGGGGGATGCATCCTTCTGTGGCAAATTCAGGAGTAAATAGCATATTTCTTTTAGTCATTTGCCTGTGAACACAACCGATAAACTCATCATTAAGAGTAGCTAATACATGAATCTCTGTTTTTCCCTCCTTCATAATGAAGGCAAAAGGGTCTTCTACTTTCTCCTTTAAATCTAAGCCATACTCCTTTAAGCAGTAAGTGATAATTTCTTCCGCTTTTTCTAGGGTTAAACTTTCACTGGTATAATGCTGTTTGTCAAAGCCAAACTCTATATTTAAGTTTTGATATTTTCTTTCTAATGATATGGTGTAAGAAATTTGCCCAATAAAGCCCTCTGACAAAGTTCCCTTCACTTTATAAAGAATCTCCATAGGCTGTTATTTCTCCCACTCTGCTTCTCGTAAGCTGGTAATAATATAGCCTAAACCAATTACCGCACAGATAACGAACATAATTACAGATAGCGCTGCTGCTCGATTAATGTTGTGGAACTGTCTAAACTCATTAAACAGTGCCACTCCTAACATTCGTGGAGCAGATGCCCCCATTAAGAACGGAGTAACGAATGAGCCTACATTGCCCATGAATACGAAGGTGGCAGAAATCATCATGGCTTTATAGGAAAGAGGGAAAATCACATGAGTAAATACTCTCAGTCTTCCTGCTCCCACGTCACGAGCACTTTCAATTACAGACTTGGGAATGTCCGCTAGGCCTGAAGTAATCAGCATGGTGGCAAAGGGAATATTAAACCACAGATTGGCAACGATCAATCCTGTTGCAGTGTGAACAATCTCTGGACGTAAGTTCCAACCAAATTGCAGGAAGAATCGATTGATTGCCCCTGTATTGCTGAAAAATTGAAGCATGGCATAAACCGCCACAATTCCAGGTATGAATCTAGGAATGATATAAAGCCTTCCTAAAATACTGGCCGTCTTTCCTTTGGAAAAGATGAGATAGCAGGCGAAAGCATAGGAAATTATCGTATTTAAGATGGTGGTCATGATAACAACATACATGGTATGATTAAAATTAGACCGCCACATAGAGTCCGTCATAAGGTGAACATAATGTTCCATAGTAAGCTCACCCGCTGGTGTCTGAAAACTAAGCATCACCGACTGGAGAATGGGATAAGCAACAATCCCCATAATCATGGCAAAGGAGGGAAGCACAAATGCCAACCCTAATAACATTCTTTTTCTTTCTTTTGTCATCGTAACTTCCCCCGTTTTTTCTGAATGTTCATATGAATCACTGCTCCACATTATCTCTGCAATCAACCAATGTTTTTATCACTGTGAATTTATCACAGTGGTTTTATCACAATGGCTCTATCACAGTGGGAGCCAAAGTCTTCCCCAGTATAGGCTAGGACCCTAATCCATAGTAAAAGGTTCTCCCACTGTGATATAAAATCTTAGTTTTCTTTCAGCAAATCATGATACAACACGATTAATCTAGTGTTGAAATCTCACTTTGCCATCTTTCTTGGATTCTTGGTCCTAGATCTCCAATGGTCATAACTCTAAAGTCTGTTGTGGTGAATCCTGTCAATATGGCTAAGGTTCCTTCTGAAAGCATGTCCGCTGGAATAACTGGAATCGCCGCCATTTCCTCAACTAACATCTCTTGTGATTGAACAGAAGCAACGAAGTTCAAGAACTCAAGAGCCGCTTCATGATTCTGAGATTTTGTTGGGATTGCAGCCATTTGAAGCTGTCCTGTTAATGGTGGATCCAATTGATAAATCCGAACAGTGTCTGGCAATGTTCCCATAGCGATTTGTTGTAATGCCATGTCCGCCCAAGCTGGAATAATATCTACTTCCCCTGTGGAAAGCAAGTCTAGCGTCCCTTGATTTCTCTGTGGATACAATACTCTTCCTCCAGATTGATACAGGTAAGGATGAAGGTCTGCCAGTATTTGGAATCCAGCATCCCAGTATGCCACCCATCTTTCGTCTACGGATGTTGCAGCTTCTACTGGCATTTGGTTATAAATGGTGGTGTTGACAAAGGAATCTCCCGACCCGCCTGTGGTTGGATCATTGTAAGCAAAACGAGTAGGATTGGCTCTTATCCAATCATGAAGCTCTTCTACTGTTTGTGGTGGGTTTGGCACTCTTGCCGAATCGTAAGCCAAAACAACGGTGGTTCCACGATAAGGCATACCACGCCCTGCTCCTCTGGCAGGCTCAACGGTTACATGAGCCATGTTTGGTATGGTCTCTGGGCTAACTTCCAATAAAGCGTCATAACCACCTAGCTCCACAATACGTACCAAATCATTTTCTGAAATATCCATAATGTCAATATCTGTTGTTTCTACTCCTGCTTCAAGGGAAGCGATAAATGTATCAATTACACTTCCTACATCTGCTGGGATAAACTGTAACTCTACTCTAATCTCAGTATCTGTTTCGTGGAAAGCTGTAATCAGGTCTTCCCAAGCTTGGCGTACGTTATCTGAACCACCTGCATAGACATTGATTGTCACAGGCCCATCAGCTCCGCCACCACCACAAGCTGTCACTGCTGTCATTGTCATCACTAATGCTACAATCATTGAAATAACTAGTAACTTTTTTTTCATTATAACTCCTCCTTCTACATTGTTTTCTAGTTTCCTTGTATATCAAACATATTTTATCTCATACGACAGGACTTCTTGCTGCATGCCACGCCCTTTAGACCTTCCCCAGCGATAGTACAGTCCTCATCGTATTTAAAAATATGAATGTTTCCCATAATGAATGCCTACTGGATCTCCTACAAAGAATCGTTCTCCTTCCGTTCTCTGATTAAAAGCTTTAATCACCCCTTTGTCGGTATCAACATTGATTTCCACAAAATGTCCCATTACCATCTTGGTTCGAACCACACCATTAAGGAAATCCGAATTTTCTTTTGATAAGGTTACGTTTTCTGGTCGGAATGCTAAGGTTTTTCCATCTTTTTGATTTTCAACAAAATTCATGTCTCCAATGAAATCCGCCACAAACCTTGTGCTCGGATTATCATACACATCATCTGGAGAACCAATCTGTTCAAACTTTCCTTTACTCATGACAATAATGGAATCGGAAATCGCCATAGCCTCTTCCTGGTCGTGGGTTACGAACAGAACAGTTATTTTTAATTCCTGCTGAATCTTCTTTAACTCCTCACGCATTTGAGCTCTAATCTTTGCGTCTAATGCTGAGAACGGCTCATCCAGTAACAAAAGTGAAGGTTTTAAAACCAAGGCTCTGGCAATGGCTACACGTTGCTGTTGACCTCCTGACATTTGAGAAGGAAACTTAGTCATCATATCTGAAATCCCTACCAGTTCCAAAGTACTGGTCACTTCCTTCTTTATCTGCTCTTTGGGAATCTTCCTCAACTTCATTCCATAAGCACAATTGTCATACACATTCATATGAGGCCACAGGTTATAACTTTGGAATACCATGGCGGTAGGTCGTTTGTTAGGTGGAAGTTTTTCGATATTTATACCATCTAAAATAATCTCACCGTTATCTGGCTCCTCAAAACCTCCAACACAGCGGAGTATGGTGGTCTTTCCGCAACCTGATGGTCCTAACATGGTGATTAGTCGCCCTTCTTCTAGTTGTAAGTCGATGTTTTCTACTCCGTCCCTACGACCCTCTTTATTTTTGTAGATTTTCGTCAAGTCTTTAATATCTAATTTAATCACTGACTTTGCCTCCTCATCATATACTTCAACTATGCCTCTTTAGTAGTTCAATTCAACAGCACCTTACTTCATCTGCATCCCAGAAGCAACAATGCCTCCTTTTACAAACTTATTGGCAAGAAACATTAATACAATCGTTGGTATTACAAGCAATATTGCATATACAGGCCCTGCTGTTGTTGGGAATTCTTGAATTGCCCCATACAGCTGAACAGGAATGGTTCGATAGTTTGGCATTCCTACAATCAACGTTCCCTGGGCTTCTTCTAATGAACCCAGGAAGGTGAACACCGAAGCAACAATAATTCCTGGGCGCGCCTGAGGTAGAGTTACCGCAAAGAACGCCCTTAGCGGCCCAGCACCAACATCTCGCACCGCTTCCTCCTGCTGTTTTTTAACGCTCCTAAAGGAGCCCGCAGGTATCCAAACCATAAACAGCAAACTATTAATCATGTGAACCATAATTACCCCCCAGAAGGTACCCATAATCCCCATTCTAAAAAACATTACCGCGATACTGATGAAAATCCCTACTCTAGGAAATGCATTGGTCAGCAGGAATGAAAATAAAAACATTCGCTTAAAAGGAAACTTGATTCGAGCAAAAGCATAAGCCGCTGGAATACAGATTATAAGTGACAGTCCAGTGGTTATGGTAGCAATGAAAAACGAAAGCCCTACTGCCTGAACCAAATCTCGGCGAGCAAATACAAAATGCCACCACCGAAGAGACCAGCGGTCAGGAATAAACATGGGGTGTCGATAATCATAAGTAAAGCCCATCATGGCCAGATAAATCAATGGCACAAAAAAGAAAAGGATAAATGTCGCAAACAGTAAAACCGATAGTCCTTTTTTCATAACTCCTCTCCCTTCTCATGTTTTCTTAACACTTCTTGTAACAATAGAATGTTTCTAGATGTAATGGCATCTACGCCCCACTTCGCCAACTTCTTCATTCGCCCTTTACGTTCCACCGTCCAAGTATACAATATAAATCCTTCTTCGTTGCAAACCTCTACAACCTTTTGATTCACGAAGATATGATTCAAATTCAACCCTACAAAACCTGCTTCCTTTGCTTGATGGATAATGTCTAAAATATACCCTTTATCACGAAGCTTAAGAGGATTAAGTCTCCAATCGGTTACGTAGGTGTAATCTGGAAAAACCTCTTTCAAGTAACCCACTTCACACTCATCAATTCCTGAAAAATACATTCTGTCCCGAATCTCAAATTCTTCAAAATATTCTCTCAGAGTACGAAGCCCTATGATATTATCCTTTTCCTTCATATCACAATTTAGCAACATGCCTTTTGTTTTGCTAAAAATTGCAAGAGCATCGTAAACCTTTTCGTAGTGAGTGAGCGCTTTTAACTCATCATGGCCTAGCACTGGAACATCGTTCCCGTCAAAGCGAATATCAATTTCCACCACGTCTGCTTTGCATTCTATGGCTTTTTCCACACTCTCTAGACCGTCATCCCAAGTTCCCATACAACCACTATGAGCTACCGCCAAAATTTTACCCATGCCTTAGATCCTTTCTGCTAAATCCTCTCTCTTTGGAGAGCATCCCTTTCTCACATAGAAGTTTGCCGCCAAATGGACCAATTCCACTTTCTCTTCATCTTCTAGCCCCAGTAACAGACCTGTACTCAGCGCGCCATTGTAATGATCTCCTGCTCCCGTTGTTTTGACTGGTTTTGGGACAAATAGGGTATCCTTCACGATTAACCCACGATCCGTTAATAACAAACTAAATTTCACCCCATGAATAACGATCTCATCAATTCCGTAGCTCTGCTTTATGTTTTGGGCAATTTTTTCTGCATCTTTAAGCCCGTCATAAACAAGCTCTCCTATAACCAATGCCTCATTTTCGTTTAAGCTCAAAACCGCAGTGCGTTTTCTAGCGAATCTACCGATTAATTCTAAAACACTCCCCACTTCTTTTTCATTTTTTCTTGAAATATCACATAAATCAAAGAGAATGTATTTTGATTTATCTTCAGGCTGATGACAAAAGGCCTTCTGATAAGTTTCGTTCCAAAGGAACTGAGAAAATGTCAATTCGCTCCAATTCACCAAAGCCACTAAATCTGCATTAGAGAATATCTCAACCGCTTTTCCACCAGTGGCTTTAAGCACTCTATCCCAAGGATTGTCCTCCAACTCATAAGTGGGAGCCAACATAATCTTCCCATCGTCAAACTCTAAGCAAGTAGAGGTTCCAGGAGGAGCAAAAGCATGTAGTGTGCAGGGCAGTTGTTTGAAGGTCTCATCAACGGAACCAATCTCTCCAAGCATACCAATGGATTCTACGCTTACCCCCAAAGTAGCTGCGGCCATGGTTATAAAGGCCAGATTTCCACCAACACTTTTAGACTCTACCTTCAGCTCCACAGAACAGCTTTTATTGGCCTTGCTTTTTAAAAAGTCTGCAAAATCACTAATGGTTTCAAAGTATTTAGCTTCTGTTTCCTTAGTTGCCACCTTAAAAATAGGCCGAGCTGTGGTGTCGATAAATCCATCAAAACCTACAACCATTTTCTTCTCAGAAAGTTTCGCACCTTCTTTTTGAAGTTTTTCGATTACTTTTTCTCTTGTCATTTTTCAGGTTTTAAACCTCTCTCTTTCTACAGTTCCATCTGTCCTTGGCAAAATCCTTCATGAGTAGGGTGAGAAGAATAAAACAAACACGCCGGGGAGTTAACTTTCACAGTTTACTGGCCGCAGCTTCATCCAGTACCACAACGCAATTGGGATGTTTTTGCAAGATACTTGCAGGCATTTTATTGGTTATTGGCCCTTTTAATGCCGCCAAGATGATGTCTGCCTTTTGCTGGCCACTTGCCATCAAAACCACCAGCTTGGCCGCCATAATTTGACCAATCCCTTGAGTAATTCCATGTGTTGGCACAAATTTTGTGCCAAAATACTTTACCATTACTTTTTTTGTAATTTCATCTAAGGGTGTTATGTGTCCTAAGGAATCAAAATCCACTCCAGCCTCATTAAAACCCAGATGCCCATTCATTCCTATTCCAAGCACAGACACGGTCAATGGGCCATGCCTTAAAATGTACCGATTCAACTCCTCTTTTTCTTGCTCTATGTCCGTTGCTACTCCATTGATAATCTTCACATCCAAGAATGGAGCATTCAATTTGCTCAACAAATTTTCCTGATTAAACAGACCGCAAGACCCTTCGTCTTGCCAAGAAAGCCCCACCCATTCATCAAGGGAGACGTATCTGGTCTTTGAAATGTCTATCTCACCCTCGTTGACTCTCTTAACAAACTCTTGAAACAAGCCAAGGGGAGTTTCGCCACCAGGAAAACTTATTAATCCATCAGGAGTTTCACTGACACCTTTGGCTACAAAGTCTGTGGCTTTTTCACTCATCTCATTATAATCTTTAACTTTGATTATCTGCATTTGCCCGTTCCTCTATCTGCCTTAAATTTCATTCTCATTTTTCGCCAACATTTTCCTGTGGAATCTGCTCATTTATTCTTCTCACCCTAGTCAATCATCTTAATCTCTCTTAAAAACTCTAAGTTTCTCTTAGCCGAAGCAAAGGCTTGGTCCGCGGTAGCTCTTGGCATATCCTGTTCAATCACTCCAATACCTTCAAAGCCAATTTCATCAAGAGTCTTTTTCAATTCACGGAAATCAATGACGCCATCTTCAAGATCACACATCACATCCAAGTCAAAAGCTCCATCCGAATCCAGTCCTTTTTTTTGCACCATTTTCAACACTTGATAATCACAATTTTTAAAGTGAAGGTAGGTGATTTTCTCTGCATGTTTTCTAATGAAATCAATGGCACTTTCATCCTTTTTTCTGAAGCCGCCATTCACATAAGCGTGGTGTCCTGTATCAAAACACAGATCCAATCCAGTGTAATCCATGAGGCGGATGATTTCTTCTTCTGTTTCAATCATGCTTTTAATGTGAGGATGGTAAACGGTATCAATACCAAATTCACTTTTTGTGAATTCACCCATTAAACGTAGCTTTTCAAAAAAGTCATTCCACACCTGAGGGGACATGTCTTTTTTCTTTTCACTATACACTCCAACATCCGACTCATCCATGGCCACTAAGAATTTCCCGCCAAAAGCGTCTACTCTCTTGCACAACCTAGCCACTCTTTCTCTGAAAGAGTTAAAGGTAGGCTCTTCATCAAACCGATAACAGACAGTACCCGCACAAACTTCCAAACCTCTTTTGGTTAATTCTTCTCTGAGTTTGCTCTCATCTGCTGGCAAATATCCATCAGGCCCTAACTCTAAGCCCTTATATCCTGCCTGAGCCGCTTGGTCTAAGAATAGGTCATAAGGAGTTCCTGAAGGTGTCCCATCTGCGTACCATACTCCCCATGAACAAGGAGCTGTGGCAATTTTAATTTTACTCATGCTTATACCCATTCCTTTCTCTTCGCCAAAGCAAAATCAGGCTATGAAATACAACCCTCTCCCATCAAAGCCACGATTTCTTCAAATATTTTCAGATCTTCCATTCCGTCCTCTAAAGTGGTCTTTGGTTCTTCTCCAGTGGCGATACACTGGGCAAAAACCTCAAGCTCTGTATGGAAAGAATCTTTAAAGTCAGGACCATAGATGGTAGTTTTGGTCTCTGTGGCTGTGGACTCCACCACCTCCACTGTAGTGGGTTGATGTCTGATATAAGGAGTTTCATATTTAATCAGAACCTTTCGGTCTCCTTGGAAGATTTCTATGGACGCATCAAACTGAACCACCTGCTGATTGTTAATCAATTCGTAGATAGCGATGAATCCATCAAATTCCATCACCACTACCACCTGTTCTCCTTTTGCAGCAGTGGTCACCGAAAGAATCTTTTTAGGCACCCCAAACAATTCCCTAACCGCTGAGAAGGAGTGGCATCCCAAACCTGTCATCATCTGATAAGTAGTTCTTTGTTCCTCTGTTGCTGTGACCCCGATTCCACTATCCAATTGAGCTTTTTTCTTTGCTTCACTTTCTGCAATCACCTCATCACTTATATCATCGGGATAGAAGATGGGCCTTGTTTGTCCAATGAAAAATGGACCCTCTAAAATGATATCTCTAAAGCGAAGATACTGGGTTTTCTTCGGTTCTTTTTCTAAAATCTCCTTTGCTTTCAGAAAAGTACCTTCATATCGTCTCATGAACCCAACCATCACAATGAGATGAGGGTAAGATTTTTTTAACTCTATTACCTCTGCTAATTCTTCACTGCATAAGGTTACTGGCTTTTCCACAAAAACATGCTTTCCATTTTTTAATGCTCTGGAAATATGTTCTCCATGGTATTGGTCTGGGGAAAGTATCAAGACCGCATCTATATTTTCACTTTCCAATAACTGATGGGGATTGGTATAACTCTCTGCTACATGGTATTTTTTAGCAATGAACTCCACCAGAGATGGTGAAACATCTGAAACTGCTGTTATTTCATAGTCCTTATCCAAGTCATGTATAATGGGGAGATGCATCAATTGTGCCACCTCACCTAATCCAATGATTCCTAATCTTATCATGCTTAAACCATTCCTTTCTCTTCGCCCAAAACATATCGTGTGGGAAAAAGCTTTGACAGTGAACATTTTTATGTTATTTTAATCTTCATAACTTTCTTTCAATGTTATGCCCATTCTATATCCACTCCTTTGCCATGTCAATATGTTTTACATTATTCTTCTATATGCTTCCCTCTACCATGTCAATATGTTTTACATTATTCCTCTATATGCTTCCCTCTACCATGTCAATATGTTTTACATTATTCCTCTATATGCTTCCCTCTACCATGTCAATATGTTTTACATCATCTGTCCTCATTGGGCACATCTTCAACATTTTTTTCTCTTGCTTCAATGGCAGCATCGAACACCTTAAACACCCTTCTTAGTATCTTTGAATTGAACCATGTAATGGTTGCAAATCCGATGATAGCATAAAAGATAAGCACTTGCATAAACATCTCAATATTTAAAGCCATAAAAACCAAAGGTCCTACATGAATAACGAACAATAGCAGAGTAAAAGGTAATTTTGTCACCGCTAGAAATAGGGCATTTTTAAATGTCCCTTTAAGAGTGTCTTCATAGCGAGCAATTAATGGGAAGATATACATTCCCACAAATGTTAGTGCTGTCAAGGAGATGATACAAATCGATAAAATCACAGGCCCTAGCACAGTCATTTCTACGGATAAAATCCAATTAAAATAAACAACTAAACCTATCGAAAGTAAAATCAACCATGCCATTGTGGCTTTTTTGAAGTTCTCTTTAAAGGCAATAAGAAATCCCTTCACAATATAGCTTTCTTCATGTTTAACCAACTTCAATATCACCGTATAGATGGCTGTAGCCGATGCTCCAATGGTAATTATAGGGATGGAACAGAAGATAAAAAGCACATTCAACAATACAAGATCACAAAGTCGCGCCAATCCTCGCATAAACGCATTTTCGTTAAAATTGAACCCCATGCTTCCTCCTCTCACCCTAGGCATAGAAGGGTCGAACTTATGCGCCTTGAAATTGTATAACATCGTATTTCTGCGTCATCATCATTCGTCATAGGTCCACTATGACTCATTCTTCTTCCTTGAACTACTTAGTTATACAAATTCAAGGTCGAAGAGTTTAAAGTAGCGATAATGCTTAATTACAAGGCGGAGCGTTGAAGCTGTAGTGGTGCTACAGCAAGACACGACAACGCAGAAATTCTGCATTATCGATACTTTAAACCGCATGAGTTCGGCCCTTCTATGCCTAAGTTAATCGACCCAACTGGACGGGGAGCAATGTTTCGCCTAATCATCTTATAAGCGTCGCTCTACTTTCGGTAAACCTCACGATACTTCTCAAGCAATAACGACTCATCAATACCTGAAATCAAACACCCCACCTTCATCACAGCACTACCTCCTACAATATTCCCGAAGCGAATACTGTCAACGGTGTTGTAACCATGATATAGACCGTAAAGAAATCCTGCTGCAAAGCTATCTCCTGCTCCTGTAGAATCTACATGCCTAACATCCATTGGAGGTACTAAAATAATTTGATTATTTTCCTTTACTAAACAACCACGATTCCCCAACTTTATAATCGGTATTTTCATGTGTTGACCCAGAACTTCTATAGCTTCTTCTGGAGTCTTTTTTCCTGTCATCTTATAAGCTTCCACTTCATTAGGAATGAAGTAATCAACGTAAGGGGCAAAATCAGCAAACCACTCCAAACACATTTGATCATTCCAAGAAGAATCCAACACTACCATCGCCCCCTCTTCTTTCAGGAGCTGACACCTTTTTCTCATGTCAAATGACACATAAGCAATCTGGCTACCATTGAAAAATTCATGTAACTTTTCCTTCTCCATGTGAAAAGCTGGCGGTTCTGGACAGTAAGATATAAAAGCGCGGTCTGTACTTGTAGACATCACACAAGTGATTATTACTGGATCCGATTCATCAGTAGCAAGCATGTTGGTGTAAGGAACCTTGTATTGTTCTAATTCTTTCGCAAGAAACTGACTTAAGGGACCGACGCCCACAAAAGTGCCTAACTTCACTGGCACCCCTAACCAAGACAAAGTAATTAGAGTAGCTACTGGACCCCCTCCTAACTGTTTTGAAAATCCTTCACTATAAATTTCTTCACCTAAATTAGGGATTCGACTAACATTTGTAAAAATATAATCCACATTCGCAACGCCTATACCTGCTACTCCACGCATGTTTTCTTGCCTCCGCCTTCATTCACCTTAAGATAGTCCATCACAATTGCCTTTGCCAAAGAATAGGAGGATACCAAAGGATGCAACATCAAAGCATCAATCGCCCTTTTCACGTCTTGCTCTACAATAGCTTTGGCCGCTGTTCTTTCATAATACTTCACTGTACGAATCAGCTCTTTGGCACTTTCAGGAATTTTGTAATCCCCTGTTTTTGCTTTTGCACCCTCTCTGGAAATATTACAGGAAACCTCAATAACATCGGTGGGCTCTAGCCAAGGTACTATTCCTTTGTTGGGGATACACAAGACCATCTCCCCTTCTGCTCCTGTTATCTTTGCTTTCATCAAAGCCAAAGCAACGGCGGCATATCCTCCTTCATCCTCTGTGTACAGGTCAAACTTGGGGATGTTCACCTCATCTCGGACTACAGAAGTTTCATTTTGCATATAATTACTTTCTCTCACAAAAGTGTAATGACTGTATATCTCTAACATCTTGTCAAAATCTACCGACGCCTGATAATTCTTTAAATCAGCAATCATCTTGCTATTAATCTGGTAGATTCGTTCACCTCTGGTTTCTTCTGATTTCAACATGTTCTCTAAAGCTTTTTCTCTATAGTAAAAGTAATACAGATATTCATTCAACAAACATCCTAATCCCCTAGCCAACTCTGGCTCAAAATACCGCATGTCCGTTTGTTGATAAAGTTCAGGGTTAGCTAGTAGTTCCGCCACCATCTCTCGTCCTTGCACCTTAATGCTGGGCATGTACGACAGATGATTTAACCCAATCATCTCAACTTGAAAGTCACTGATATCCAATTGACATAGCCCTGCCAATTGACGTAAAAATCCAGAGGGAGCATCACAAATCCCATAAACAAAATCATATCCATGGTCATGTAGCACCTGCGTCACCAGTCCAGCAGGATTGGTAAAGTTAAAAACCATCACCTCTTGGTGAGCATATTTCCTGATCAATTCACAGTATTCTAATAAAACGGGCACGGTACGAAGAGCCATAGCAAAACCACCTACCCCTGTTGTTTCCTGCCCAATTACTCCATGTTTCAGGGCAATTCCTTCGTCAATAACACGACCTTTTTCTTTTCCTGCCCGAATGGTAGTAATGATAAAATGCGCAGACCTTACCGCTTCTTTCTCATCTGTAGTGGCCTTAAAATCTACATTAGGAGCAATACGCTTAAACACTTCTGCCACCATAGTGCCAAACACTTCAACACGCTCTTCATCATTATCCATAAAAACAACTTCAGTTATGGTCAGCTCCTCCACCTGCTTGGCTAAACTTTTTGCAAGCATTAAACTTCTGGAGCCACAACCACCAATCACTGCTAATTTCATACCTCTTCGGCAACCCATTCGCCTTCTTCAATAAACGAAAAATCTATCGCTCACCCCGTCAGATAGCTTGAGCGGTAAGAAAAAGTCGCCTCCTCCTTTTTCTTCTCTCTATATACATTATTTCTGATTAATCTAGCACGCTATCCTTCAAAATGATAAGTTATATTTTCCTATCCTTAGCATAGTGCTCATTATCACCACTTCTACAAAACTCATCTGCCAGCACACAAAAAGCTGACACCCCCAAGGCTAATGCCGATTCATCGATCTGGAAACGGCTATTATGAAGTGAATATTGCTTATCCTTCTCCTTATTCCAAGCTCCAAGAGCCATGTATACTATAGGTGCATGCTTGGCGAATTCCGAAAAATCCTCTGCATAAGTTGCAGGCTCGGCCTCTGTTATAATCTTAGCATTTGGCAGTTTTGATTTCAACACTTCTGCTGCCCACTTTGCTGCATCTTCATCGTTAATGGTAGGAGGGACTCCTGGTTCCATGGAGTAAACCCCCTCCACTCCGTAAGGTATTCCTGCTTCTTTCGCAATCTTCTCCAATTGCTCGATAATGGTCTGTCTTACCTCTGGATTGTAGCTTCTAATGGTTCCTTGCAGGTAACCGGTCTCTGGAATTACGTTGAAACGCTCCCCACTTGTAAGATGACATACATTCACCACTACTGGTTGAAAAGGAGATAAAACCATTGATGGAATCCGCTCAATCATAGGAACCATGGCCGCTAATGCGGGGATTGGGTTAATGGCTTTATGAGGAACACCCCCATGGCCACCCTTTCCTTTTACATCAATACGAAAAAGGTCTGCCTGAGCCATCACTGGCCCTGATACACAAGTAATGGCACCACTTTGGGCTGGCCATACATGAATGGCTACGGCCAAATCCACCTTTGGATGTTCCATCACCCCTTCTTCTAACATTCTTCTAGCACCACACAATCCCTCTTCAGAAGGCTGAAAGAAAAACACAACTTTCCCGTGGAGCTGATCTTGATGTTCTTTTAGTATCTTAATACATCCCAATAGCATGGTCATGTGTGCATCATGACCACAAGCATGCATCACCCCGTCATTCACCGAACTAAAGGTAAGTTCTGTTTCTTCCTTAACGGGCAGGGCATCCATGTCTGCCCGCAGGACAATGGTTCTTCCTGATTTTCCAGAATCAATGATGGCATATATGCCTGTATCTGCACAAGGTCTGCAGCTTACTCCCCAGTCCTTAAGCTTTTCCATAATCCACTTCTGTGTATTGTATTCTTTTCTTGATAGCTCTGGATGCTGGTGTAGATAACGGTAGTATTCCGCTAGTTCTTGAGATATTTTTTCTGCTTCTTGAAAATAATCTATTTGTTTCATATTTTCTACATCCTTTATCTTTGAATATCATCACCTTTTTTGTAGGTTATTTGGCGCTGACCTTTCTGTAGATAATTCACAGCCAATTCACTATTGCTCATACTCTCACTTCATTAAACCACTTATACTTCTAATGGTAATGCTCTCTCCTAAATATAAGCCTTCTGCATAATCTACTCCTGCCACACGTCCATATCCCTTGGATAAGGCCATGGCAAATTCCGTAACATTTTGAGATTGATGAGCATCACAAGCCTTTCTTTTGATTTCAATATAATCTGATATATCTACATAAATATCTGGCCATCTTTTGTTGCGCTTGTGGTCCCCCCCAAAGTATATTATACCATCATAATGCCAATCTGTGTCATCAGATGAGTGTTTCTTGAGGCCAGCAATAAAGGCTGCTGCCTTGGTAATCTTAGAAACCGCTACATGGTCTGGATGATAATCATCTTCTAAAAATGTAAAGATATATTTGGGAGAACAAGCCCGCAGGTGAGGCACCAGTGCCTCTATTGCTTTTTCATTAAAGCATACTCCCGCGTCAGGAAAGTCCAACATTTCAAAATAATCCAGCTCCATCAATTCTGCTGCCAGAATGGCTTCTGCTTCTCTGGTGCTTTGCTGGGCATAACCTCCTGATTCTCCTCTTGTGAAAATGATTACCCCTATTTTCAAACCTTCTGCTTTTGCCTTTGCGAAAGTTCCTCCCACCGAAATTTCAAAATCATCGGGGTGAGCACATACTGCTAATAAATCGACCATCATCTCCTCCTTTTTCACATCACAATATACACCTACACAAACATAAAATCAATTATTGTTTCACACCTGTAGTTGCAATTCCTTGAATAATCTGTTTCTGGAAAATAAAGAACAAGATTAACATGGGGGTCATTGCCATCACTCCACCTGCCATTACCTGTGGGAAGTGAGTTTGATGCTCTCCAATTAACATGGCCAATCCTGCAGATAGGGTCATCATATTCAAAGAGCGGTTTACAATTAACGGCCACATCAAATCTCTAAATGTTGCTATGGCTGTTAGAATGGCTAGAGACGCCAATGCTGGCTTTAGCAGTGGCAGTAACACAAACAAATAAATCTTGAAAAATGAACAGCCATCTAACTTTGCCGCTTCATCTAAGCTTTTAGGAATTCCCTTGAAAAATTCTCTTAGCATAAAGGTTCCAAAAGCACTAAATACTCGAGGAAGCCACAGGGCAGTCACCGTGTCTGCCAAATCCATCCTTACAATGGTTAAAAAATTGGGCAGCAAAAACACCTGACCAGGAACCATCAACAAGGCTAGCAAAACGATAAATATCACGTCTCTACCAGGGAACCTAAGTCGAGCAAAAGCATAAGCTGCCATGGAGCAAATCATCAACTGAATCACTATGGTGAAGAATAAAGTGGCAAAAGTATTTACATAAAAACTCATAAAGGGAAACCTCTCCCATACATGAACGTAAGCTTCCGTTGTTGGCATTTGGGGAAGTATGGTTACAGGTACTCGAATGGCCTCTTCAAAGGTTTTGAAGGAAGTTAAAATCATCCATATAAAGGGACCTATGGTTATGGCCATAACTATGCCCAGTATAAGATATCTCATCCACACTGATTTCTTCATTTTTCTCTCTCTCCCTAATCATCAAGGTTCAAAATGAGCTTTTTTTGTGACTTAGTTTTAATCATCGTAAAATACTAACTTTTTTTGCAACCCAAACTGTATTAAAGTAATCACAAATATCAATAAAAACAGCATTAAACTAATGGCAGCACCATATCCCATATTAAAGCGAATGAAGGTCTCCTCAAAAAAGTAAGAAACCAATGATCGAGCAGCTGGAGTCGCAACACTTTCTATGGGTATCATCAAATAGATAAAGTCAAAAATCTGAAATACATTGATAAATGTAGTTACACAAACAAAGAATATGGCTGGGGACAATAAGGGCAAGGTAATCCTAAAAAACAATTGCCCCTTCTTGGCACCATCAATCCTTGCCGCCTCTACATAGCATTCAGGAATCCCTTGCAGTCCTGCCAGTAAAATAATGGATTGGAAAGCAACGCTGGCCCAGATAAAGACCACAGATACGGAATAAATCACCAGATTAGGGTTGGATAACCATGCAATCTGATCAATTCCAAAATTTCGTAAGATACTGTTAATGAATCCAAATTGATAGTTCATCAACCACCGCCACACCAAACTTATGGCGGCGGGTAAGGTAATGGCTGGCAAAAATACCAACACTCTGATGATGCCTATTCCCTTTATCTTGGAATTCAAAAGCACCGCTTGACCAATGGCTAAAATCACCACAAAGGGCACGCAAATGGCCACATACATCAGTGTATTGTTCAGAGAACGAAAAAATGTCGCATCTTGAAAGAGGCGAACATAATTATCCAATCCAATAAAAGCGGGTATACCAAAGCCTGATCTATTGGTAAAACTAAAATATATATTTTGAAAAAAAGCTCCTAGAAAAAATATAAAAACACCAATCATCAAAGGGGTTATCATCAGATATCCCGCTAGCATTTCACGATAGCGCATGGAAATTGGATTTTTCCTTGTTTTCTTCATCCATATCTCTCCTGGTGTACAGTTAATAACTGAATTGATACTTAATGAGGTTCTTTTCGCTAGGCTCGCCTGTATTCGTGAGGATGAAAACACCTTAAATCATGCCACTAACTCAGTGAGAGCTTGACTCTCACTGAGTTATGTATAGTTGATTAATTGGTGATTCATCCTTGGATTCGCTAAGGAAAACCTTGACTTCCTTGTTGCGAATTTACAATCTATTGATTTTAATCCATATTATCAAGAGCGGTTTGAATGGCCTCTTGAATCATTGCTACCCCATCTTCAGGGCTAACTTCTCCTGCAAAAATTTGCATAGAAACTTCGTTCATTGTAGAGAACCATTCTGCTAGAGTTGGTGATGTTGGGAAAGAGAACCCTGTAGTGGTTGCTTCAAAGATTACACTTGTGTCAATATACTCTAAGTGATAATATTGTTGAGCGCTCATTAGAGCAGGTACATCAATTCCAGCTTCTGCTTGCATTCTGTTAGATACTTCACCAGATAAGAACTGAATCAATCTCCAGGCAGCTTCTTGATCTTCTGCAATTGAACTCATAGCAAAGCCTAGACCACCCAATACACTCATATTTCCGTATTCTCTAGCAGGCATAGCAATGGTTCCAACATTTGGTGCAACACTTGCACCATTGACTACAGGAAGATTCCAAGAACCTACAAATAGCATGGCGCCTAGCTCAGAAATAAATAACTCTGTGCCTGTTGTGTCAGACAAAACTGCAGTGCTTGGCAATAAGCCTTCATCAATTAAAGCCACCATATCTAGATAAGCTTGAAGGGTTCCTGGTTGATCAAAACCAGCACTTAAGCCATCATCACTAAGTACAAACCCTCCAGATTGGTAGATAAAGTTAATGAAAGAAGGTTGAGCGTTCAGCTCCATTACAATTGGGAATTCTCCTGTATCTGCTGCTGCCATGGCATCTCTTAACTGGGCGGCAATATCTCTCATATCATCCCATGTCCATCCTGGTTGCGGTGTTTCTACACCATGAGCCTCAAAGATTTCTCTGTTGTATACCACTTGAACCGTATCCACTCCTTTTGGTAGGGTGTATTGAATCCCATCCCAGCTACCAAAATTAACCAGCATATCTACATATAAGCCTAGATCAAACCCATCTCTGGCAATAAATTCATCCAATGGCTGAAGCACCCCTGCTAAAGCATATCTAGGAAGGAATGAATTCATCCAAAAAACATCAGGGCTTGTTCCCGCAACAATTGCAGAGTCTAGGTTAATCCAATATTGAGACCAAGGGGTCAACTCAATGACTACATTAATGTCTGGGTTCTCCGCTTCAAATATCGCTACAATTTCTTGGAAAACTGGATATTGCACTTCGTCCCACATGGCAAAAGTAACGGTGGTTTGATCTCCTGGGGCTACTTCCTGTGCAGGTTCTGGTTCTTCCTCTGCTGGCTCTTCTGTTACTACTTCATCTGCATCTGGCTCGGCAGGAGCTACCTCCTCATTGTTTCTACATCCAGCAAATAACAACAACACCATTATTGCTACTATAATACATGCCATCTTCTTTAAACTTGCTTTTCTCATAATACTTTTCTCCTTTTCTTTGAAATCATGTTGATGTAAGGTTCGAAAGGTTTTTTAACTTCTAGAACTTACCCGAAGTTCACAGCCTATCTACTCTTAAATCATCATTTTTTCTACATGTGTCACCTTCCTCTAACTTATAAGGGAGGGTAATTTCAATGCCTCTTTCATTCTCACGTTTGCCAAAAGTATCTAATGTGTGCTCTACCATCAAGCGAATGGGTTGTTTCATGGTGGTTAGTTTTGGTGTCACCATTCGAGACAAACCAATTCCATCAAACCCTAATACCGAAATGTGTTCAGGAACCGTTAGCCCCACCTCTCTCAAAGCAGTAATGGCACCCATGGCAACCTCATCACTGAAAGCAAAAACCGCAGTAAAGCTAAGGCCTTCTCTTAAGGCAACTCTGGTTAGTCGATACCCATTTTCATAGGTTAAGTCTCCGTACTTGATCATAGACTCTTTTAAGGACAAGCCAAATTCTTCGTAAGCCCTCTTGCATCCAGCAATTCTTTGGAATCCTGTGCTGATGCTTTTTTGATAGTCGGATAAAATCAAAATCTCTTCATGATGAAGTTGCAGTAGATATTTTGCCCCTTCATAAGCAGCAGCTAAGTCATTAATACGAATCCTCTTAGGTCGATGGTCATTACTTATCCCACCAAACATTACCGTTTGAATATTCTTAGCTTCAATGTAATCTACAATATTTTGATCCATATCTTCCTCTAAGTAGATTACCCCTGTAATGTCCAAGTCCCTAAAAAACTGCTTGTAGCTTTCTCCCTCATCCGTTAAGGGAATGAAGATGATTCTATAACCGTATCTTGGAACTTCCTCCAACAACACCTTCATCACATCGCTAAAATAAGTCAGCCTCAAGCTTGACAACAATACTGCAATGATACCAGGGCTTTTATGTCGCAACACTGGCTTATAGTCCAATGCCCTCACAGCCTCTTCAATCTTCCTTGAGGTTTGATCTGTCACAATACTCTTGCCGTGAAAATATCTTGAAACAGTAGCTGCAGATACACCAGCCTTTTTCGCTACATCCCGAATTGTCACCCCCATTTCTGTCACTCCTTTGGAAGTATTGTTATTCCTCTATGTTCTTTGTTGGTTTTGATTATATGGTTTAAATTTACCCCTGTCAATTCGTTTCACGAGTTACATTTTTGTTTCATCTGTTTCATGGTTACAGCTCTATTTCTGATATTTTAACAGGTCTATTTTCCTTTACTGATTTCATAGCTGCCAATCCGATAACCACTGGTTTCAATCCATCCAACACCCCTAGTGGTGGCTCTGTGTCATTCTCAATGGCTTCGATAAAGCACTCAACTTCTTTGGCAAAGGAATCCATATACCTTTCTAGGAAGAAGTAAAGAGGCTTTTCTCCAGTAACACCATCCACGGTGCTGATGACCGCACTGGAAGGAGTGTCATTAGAGGTGGCTACCATTCCTTTGGAGCCAAACACCTCTGCTCTTTGATCATAACCATAAACCGCTTCTCTTGAATTGTCGATTACTGCAAGGGCACCATTTTCCATCCTCATGGTGATAATTGCGGTGTCCACATCTCCTGCCTTACCAATCTCTGGATCCACTAACACTGCTGCTTTAGCATAAACTTCTTCTACTCCACACCCTGCCAAAAAGCAAACCATGTCAAAGTCATGAATGGTCATGTCCAAGAACAAGCCACCTGAAGCCATAGCGTACTGGGCTGGTGGTGGTGCAGGGTCTCTTGATGTCACTTTGATAATATGAGGTTCTCCAATCTTCCCTTCTGCCACAGCATTTCTAACGGCTTGGAAATTGTGGTCAAAGCGTCTATTGAAGCCTACTTGATATTTTAATTTCCCATGGGATTCATCTAGGGCTTTTATTACCTCTTTAATCTTCGCCACAGTAAGGTCAATTGGCTTTTCGCAAAAAACATGTTTTCCTGCTTTTATCGCTTCTACTGAAATAGATGAATGTGTATCCGTGGGAGAACAGATAAGCACTGCATCAATCTCTGGGTCTGCTAGAATCTCCTGATAGTCTTTTATGGCGTGTTCAATTCCTATACTTTCGGCCCACCCTTCTAATTCCTCATTCATAAAAGGATCCGCAATGGTTTTTACTTTTGCATTTCCTATCTGGGTGCTGATGCTTGTGGCATGAACTTTCCCAATTCTTCCCGCTCCAATAATTCCTACTTTAATCATATTCTGATCTCCTCTGTGTATTTTTCTTAACCTGCTCTAACTTCTATCTTGTCGCTCTATGCAATGGCTTTTTGGCCAGTTACAACCCTGTTTTCTCTTTGATATATTTTCGGCCCATTAAAGCATATTCAAATGGGTTTGCAATGGCTGGGTCTTGTTCTGCTTCCACTACCATGTAACCTTCATAATTAATCTCTGCCAGCACTGCAAAAATAGGATCAAAATCAATACACCCATCTCCTGGCACAGTAAAGGCTCCCCTTCGCACTCCTTCTAAGAAGCTTAGGGATTCATCCCTTACCTGCTGGACCACCGTTGGTCGAATGTCTTTTAGGTGAACATGCTTGATTCGATTCTTGTACTTCTTCACCATCGCTAACGGGTCTTCACCACAATAAGCAAAATGACCCGTATCGTACAGTAAACTCACCAATTCAGGGTTTGTGTTCTCCATCATTCGCTCTACTTCTGCATCGTTTTCCACCACTGTACCCATATGATGGTGGAAAGTTAAATCTATTCCGTATTCTTCCTTAGAGATTTTACCTAATCGGTTTAGTCCTTGGCAAAACACTTTCCACTGTTCATCATTCATCACTGGCTTATGTCCAAAGATAGGAGTGTTTTGCTGCCCTTGAATGCCGTAACTTTGCTCTGAAGCTCCAATCACCTTAGCTCCTAGAGCTTTCAAAAAAGCAAGCTGGGCTCTAAAGTCCCTCTCCACTTCCTCAAAGGGTTGGGAAATGAGAAAGGCAGAAAACCATTGATTGCAAATCTCAATACCCCTTAACTCTAGTGCTTTTTTTAACACCGTTGGATCTTTGGGATACTTATTCCCTACTTCTGAACCTGTATATCCTGCCAAAGCCATCTCGCTAATGCATTGTTCAAAAGTGTTCTCACCACCTAATTCTGGAATATCATCATTGGTCCATCCAATAGGAGCAATTCCTAGTTTTACTTTGTTTTGATTAAACATCTTCTCTTCCTCCAAATCATTACTTCTGCAATTAAGCCTATGTCAATATATCATCCTGCTTTGAATCTTCACTCTTCTCTCATTAACACTGATGCTCTTAGCCCAAGACAATCAACTCTCCTCTTTCCCATGACAAGGCACAGGCATTGGCTACTATGGTTGACGCTAAGCCATCATTGGCAGATACTTCAGGTTGTCGCTTTTCCTGAATACAAGCCACAAACTCTTTCATTTCATCAATAAATGCTTGCTTGAATCTCTCAGGGAAATTTTGTGAGGTCGGTCTTACAATTCCATGCTGATTGAATAAGGTGACCAGATTCTTTTCAGGGTGATGAGCCAAAGATATAGTTCCTTTTGTACCCATCAACTCCGTTTCCACATGATAACCGTGAGCTGCATTGCGTCCAGCCACCAACAAGGCAATCACTTTGTTTTCCAATTCCAGCATGGCAACTCCTGTTTCTAATTCTCCTACCGCGTCTAGCTGAGGGTAAGCAATATTATTTCCTAGCGCCCAAACCTTTTTCACCTCTGAGCCAGTAAACCAACGTACCAGATCAATATCGTGAATAGACATATCCGCAAAAATTCCGCCACTGTCGCTTGACGCTGCAAACCTCACAAAGTCTTCCATTCCACTAGCTGGGTCAATTCCGTAACAACGAATCACCGTTAGATCACCGATTTCCCCTGATTCCACCACCTTCTTAGCATACTGGTAGGATTCGTCATAACGTCTCATAAATCCTAAAAAGAAGACTTGCTTCTGGTGAGCCTGGATTACCTCTATGGTTTCTCTTATCTTCTCCACATCTAAACCAATGGGTTTTTCGCAAAACACATGCAACCCTGCTTGCAAGGCTAGTTGGATGTGCTCCAGATGAAAACCTGAAGGAGACACAATGGCCACTGCATCTATATTTGGAGAGGCCACCATCTCCTCATAGGAGGAATAAGTTTCAATCATTCCCCACTCTTTCTTCGCATATTCAAGCTCTTCTGGCAGCACACTACAGGCAGCAACTAACTCACTTCCTGGTACATTGACCGCAATATTCTGGGCATGGATGCGACCCAGCCTTCCCAATCCAACAATGCCAAATCTAATTGTCCCCATCTTCTTACTCCTTGCGATACTTTTGTAACTCCCTCTGAAATTATTCCCATGCTTCCTTGAAAGAATCTTCCATCAACATCGGATATCAACAGATAGCTACCTCTTCTATCTGCTTGTGACCCTAGAAACAATCGTAATACTTAGATAAAAGTGCCACTGTCTTTTCTTTTGCAATCCTTACATTCTCATCATGGTCTAATTCATAGTACTCTGGACGGAATTCCTCCACCGTACACACCCCATCAAACCCTATCTCTTTTAAAATCTTAAAGGTGCGATCATGGTTCAAACAGCCTTCTCCTGGCCAGAGACGATGAATGTCTTCCATCTGCCCAATAGGAAGGTTTTCTGTGTCGTTCAGATGCAGAGCAAATATTTTCTTACCATCTGCTCGTTCTAAATCTTCCCAATTGGAGTCCATCCCGTGGAAATGGAAGGTATCTAAGGTGATTCCTACATTTTCACGATTGGCTGCTTCCACCACATCATAGGCAGTACCAAATTGATTAATGGAGCATTTGGGATGACCACAAAACTCTAAAGACACACGAATCCCATAAGGAGCTACTTTGTCTGCTAAATATTGGATACGCTTCACTGCTTCTTCATGAATCTCTTCGATGGTGTAATGGCCCACGTCAAAGGTAGGAACAGTAATCAACATCTTCATGCCAATGGCATTGCATACTTCTATAATAAAGTCCAGATGTTCGTCGATTTCCTTCACTCCCCCCTCATCACGAAGGTTAAAATACTCCAAAGTGTTATAGGCCCAAGGCTTTAGTTTATGAGTTGCAAACCAATTGGCCAAATCCTCCAGAGAATGGTCTTTTAAATACTCTCTGATACAATCAAATCGGATTTCAATGTAATCAAATCCATACTTTTCGCAAGCCTCTAAATCGGCCATTAAAGATTGGCCTTCACAACCCAGAGCAGTTGCTTCGTTAAATCCTAGTTTCATCTGTTTCTTGCCTCCATTCTTATTCCATCATTCAATTCTTACCCATCATTTGATATTACTTTTACTCTAATGCTTCTTAATTCCATTACTCTATTCAAGTGATCTTCCCACCGCCTCTGCTCTTCCCGAGGACAACACTCTTTGGAAGTCACCTTGTTTCCTACTAAAGCTAAGGCAATCTTTCTGTACACTTACGCTTTCTTCGCTACTTTTCTCATGTCAAACACCACCGCACTAACAATGATGATTCCTTGAACCGCCGGCTGCCAATAGGCCGCAAGGCCCAGAAGCAACATTCCGTTGTTCACCACACTCAGCAGAAGTATCCCTGCAATTACCCCTGACATTCGTGCAATCCCTCCTGAGTGAGAAACCCCGCCTACTGTTGCCATGGCGATAGCATCTAGCTCAAAATTCATCCCCAAGGTAGCATTTCCTGCTCCTACGCGAGAGGCCAAAAGCACCCCTGCCAAGGCAGCACATGAAGAAGACCACATGTACACCTTCACTAAGGTTTTTTCTACATTAATCCCTGCCACTCTTGCCGCCATCTCATTGCCACCAACGGCGTAGACGCTTTTCCCATATCTTGTCTGTGTCAGCAAGAAACTTGCGATAATCACCACAAGAATAAATGCAAGCACAACGTTGGGAACCTCAAGGGCTCCTAGACGAATTAAACTTCCTCCACCGATGACTCGGAATTCTGGAGTCAGCGCAGGTACTGGTACCGCATTGGTGTAGGCCATGGCCAAAGCTCGAGTCACCAGCATACTCCCTAAAGTTGCAATGAAGGGTGGTATCTTGGTAAATGCAATTAAACTTCCATTGATACACCCAAAAACCAAACCAACGGAAATTCCTGCCGCCACTGCCACAAGGGGAAATACTGGTGCACCTCCTTCAATGATTCTATTGGTAGCATCTACTTGCTGTACCAAAGAAGCAGAGACTACCGAACTCAAAGCAAGAACACCTGCCGTACTCAAGTCGATTCCCCTAGAAAGAATACAAAACATAACACCGATAGCCATAATCCCTTTGATGGACTCTGTGGTAAGCAGATTCGTGAAGTTTCTCAAGGTAAGGAAAGTAGGGCTAGCAAAGGTCATAATCACACACAAAAATATGAATACAATCCAGATTGAATTTTGACTGATTAATTTCTTAACATCTATCTTTTTGGTCATCTCTCACTCTCCTCTTCCTGCAATTCTCCTGTTGCATATTGCATGATCAATTCTTGTGTTGCATCCTGACGTTCAATAATTCCTGCCATCTTCCCTTCACACATGACCAGCACTCGATCTGACATTCCTAGTATCTCTGGCATTTCAGAAGAAATCATGATAATGGCTTTTCCCTCACTGGCCAGTTTGGTCAATATGGTATGTATCTCCGCTTTGGCACCAACATCTATTCCTCTGGTAGGCTCATCTACAAAGAGGATGTCTGGCTCTGTCAGAAGCCAACGAGACACCAGCACTTTCTGCTGATTCCCTCCTGACAAATTCATGATTCGGGTATACATATCTGGTGTACGTACCTTCAGACGTTCTATATATTCCTGAGTGTCTTGCCGCATCTTTTGTTTTCGTATAGGAAAACCATATTTTTTCAAATTCGCCAACACCATGTTTTCCATTACAGTAAGTACTCCTACTGTACCTGAATGCCTTCTGTCCTCTGTAAGCAGGGCAATCTTATGCTTCACTGCATCCTCTGCAGACCTAATGATAATCCTCTTACCGTCTTTGGTAATGGTCCCACTGGCCGCCCTGCGAATCCCAAAGATTGTTTCCACAACCTCTGTACGTCCCGCACCTACAAGGCCTGCAAAACCCAGTATCTCGCCCCGACGCAATTCAAAGGATACATCACTGAAACGTTTGCCATCACTTAGATTCTCCACCTTTAATATAGTTTCGCCAATAGGACATTCTATTTTAGGAAACAGCTCTGTAATTTCACGCCCTACCATCATAGAGATAATCCGATCGATGGTCATATTTTCTCGATAATCCGTTCCCACATACTCCCCGTCTCTGTAAACAGATATCTCATCACAAATCCGGAGAATCTCATCCATCTTATGAGAAATGTAAATCACCGCGACACCTTTTTCCTTTAGTTGTTCTATAATTCGAAAGAGATGCTCTGTCTCACTATGGGTCAATGCCGAAGTGGGCTCATCCATAACTACCACTGCGGAATCATAAGACACTGCTTTCGCAATCTCCACCATCTGCATCTTGGCAATGGAGAGATTGCCCATCTTCTCATCGGGATCAATGTCCATATTCAGATGCTCAAACAATTCCACCGTATCCGTGTATAGTTTTCTATGATTGATTATTAACCCTCGTCGTGGTTCTCGCCCTAACCACACATTCTCTTTTACAGAACGTTCTGGTACAGGGCTTAACTCCTGATGAATCATAGAGATGCCATTACTTAAGGCTTCATGCATATTGCGGAACACGGTATTTTGGCCTTTAAACAATATTTCACCTGCATCCTTGGTATACATACCAACCAGACATTTCATTAGAGTTGACTTCCCCGCTCCATTTTCACCCATTACAGCGTGAACACTGCCTGGGCGCACTTTCAGCTGAACATTTTGAAGGGCCTTCACCCCTGGGAATGACTTGTCAATGCCTGTCATTTGCAATATATATTCACTCATAATTCTCACCTTTTCTTGTTCCCAATTAGGAAGAAGGCTAGCTTGCGGTGCGATAATTATTCGCCATACCATGCCCGCACGCTAGCCTTTTCTTTTTTCCGATAGCTTTATCCTCCAAACTTTACATTTGGTCGCTAACTCTTATTTCACTGCATATTATAGGTCACATCCTGCATGATGTGCTTTTTTCATCCTATAAAATATCCAATATTTCAATTACTGGTACTCATGAACATTGTCTGGGGTTACAAGCTCGAAAGGTACCCAAGTTAAGATTGGGAAATTCTCTCCTCTTGCAGCAGCAATTGCTTTATCTACAGCGCCAGCTCCTTGACCTACTGGATTTTGGAATACAGATGCTGCCATCTCTCCTGCAATAATTGATGCTACCGCGTGTGGTGATGCATCAATACCAAGAACTGGAATGTCCATCATATCCAGCGCACGAAGCGCTTCGATTGCACCAAGTGCCATCTCGTCATTGTTTGCGATAACTACATCAAAATGTACTCCAGTACCAAGGAATTGTTGCATTAAGTCCATGGCTTCAGCACGGTCGAAGTTTGCTGTGTCTTCGAATACATTGTTAATTGCAAATCCATGATCCACCATACCTTCTCTAAAGGAAGCCGAACGTGCTGTTGTTCCTGGATGACCAATGATTCCTAAGAAAAGAACATAGTCAAGTTCTGCAGGATCCCTGTCCGCAAAATAATCTGCAACAAAGTCTGCTTGGAATCTTCCTGCTGTTGCCTCATCAGAACCGATGTAGCCAATATGGCCTTCTTCTAAGAAAGACTCATCAGGCATACGGTTTACAAAGATAAGAGGTACCCCAGCCGCAGCTTCAACCATTGCCTCTGTAAAAGCTGGGTCCACTACATTGATAATAATCGCATCAAAACCTTGTGCTGCAAAGGTTTGAATGTGGTCTAACTGTAAGTTAATGTCACGCTGGGAATCTTGAGCAACAAGTTCTACTCCTAATTCAGCTGCACGAGCTACTGCAGCAGCTTCCAGATAGGACAACCATTGATCTCTCTCCGCCATAGTTAAGCCAATTCGGATATCGCCAACATCACCTGTCACTTCATCTTCTACTTCGTCTACTTCTTCTTCAACCTCTTCTACTACATCTTCCACTGCATCCTCTACTTCATCCACTACTTCTGGTGCATCTGCCCCATTGCCACAGGCAGCAAGCCCCACTACTAAAAATAAGCTGAGTAACAATACCAATAATTTTTTCATCTTTTCCTCCTTTTTTCACAAAATTCAATCTGTGCATAATTTGTGCATAATTTNCTTTTTGTCTTTCCTANTCGGCGAATACACTGAATTTTAATTTCTACTATAGTATCACTACTTTTCCCTAATTGTCAACTAAAAAAAGAACTTATTTTTTTATGCACTTTGTATAATTTTTCAACTTAGGATTCTAAGCGCCTTATTACAGAAATGCATAATTTTTCATTTATGCGCTNCTTTTATCCTTATTTTATCAGNCTTCTCCTAAACTCTTTATTGACTTATGCACAAAAATGCGCTATCATTGTTATAAATTTGTCATTCGTTCATGAAAAAATGTCACTTCCTGCAACAAAAAACTTTGTTCAGGCGGATTAAGATAACCCCTTAAAGGAGAAATGCATGATTACCACACAAGAATTAGCCAAGTTGGCTGGAGTTAGTCAATCCACAGTATCAAGAAGTTTAAATGATTCGCCCCGAATCTCTTCTGAAACCAAAAAAAGAGTACAGCAGCTGGCAAAACAACATGGTTACATCTTCAAAGAGAAAAAGAAAAAAAATCCCTCCCTTTTCAACAAAGGAGGAATTGCCATTATTATAGGCGATGATAAGATTAGGGCTCCTTTAGAGCTCTACTTAGAGTATCTGACTAACGGAATTTTAAAAGAAATCGAAAAGCATAATTTCTACTCTGTTGTTTTGCCCTATGATGCTAGCCACGACTCCTTTAAACATATTCAATCTGTCATTGAGGACGGAAACATCAAAGGTGTGGTCATCATCTATCACCACTACCATACTAAATTAGAGGATTATTTAAGTAAAATCAATATGCCACATGTTTACACACAATATTTTGCCAGAAACATGAAAAAGAACCTGAACATTATTGATGTAGATCACTTCACAGGAGGATATATTGCCGCTGAACATTTGATTTCTCTAGGACATCAAAAAATGGTTACCCTAACCCATCAGGGAAGCGATTTTGAGGAACGAACCTCAGGTTTTAAAAGTGCATTAGAAGACTACAGACTTCCCTTACATCCCGACGGAGTAATCGCCACTGGAAACACTTATGCCGCTGGATATCAAGTGATGGAAAGTCATTGGCATCAGATACAAGATTGCACTGCCATTTTCGCTCAAACAGATTTGTTAGGTATCTCGGTAAATAATTATCTGTTTGATCATGGCTTTAAAGTCCCTGAGGAATATTCTGTGATTGGGTTTGACGGACTGTCTGAAGGTGAATATTGTCGTCCTCAACTTACATCCATTGTTCAGCCTATTGCTGTTCTTGCAGAATCAAGCCTTAATCGACTGACCTTCCTTATTGAACAAAAAGATACCAGTGCCTCACATTTTTTTATTCAACCTCAATTGCTTCTAAGAAAATCTACTGCGCCGCCAAGGTGAAGGGCTTATTTTCATGAATTCTTTGGCTGTAGCCAATGATGATTACGCAGATATATAACGTTTTCCCTCAGCTCAAGATAGGAGGCTCAAACTCTAGCCACCCCTGTTTCTCTTGCCGCTTTGGCAACTGCTTTGGCCACTGCCGGGGCCACTCGCTTGTCAAATGCTGCTGGAATGATATACTCAGGAGTAAGCTCCTCTTCTTCAATCAAGCCAGCAATGGCATAAGCTGCCGCCATATTCATCTGCTCATTGATGTCTCTAGCGTATACATCAAAGGCTCCACGGAAAACCCCTGGGAATGCCAGTACATTGTTCACTTGATTGGGAAAATCACTACGACCTGTGGCCACAATGAAGGCTCCTCCTGCTTTGGCTTCTTCTGGGAAAATTTCAGGAGTAGGATTGGCACAAGCAAAAACAATGGCTTTTTCATTCATTGACTTTACCATCTCAGTGGTCACCATCTTTGGCCCACTCATCCCGATGAAAACATCTGCACCAACCATTACATCTGCCAGCGAACCCGATTTCTTTTCTTTGTTTGTAATCAGAGCAATCTCACTCTTTACTCCATCCAGCCCTTCCCTTCCTTGATAGATGGCACCTCCTCGATCGCATAGAGTAATATCAGTAGCACCACAGCTCATCAACAATTTAGTAATGGCAATGGCCGCCGAACCAGCTCCGTTAATTACAATTCTCAACCCTTCTATCTTCTTTTCTGCCAGTTTGGTAGCGTTAATCAAACCCGCCACTGTAACAATAGCAGTACCATGTTGATCATCATGGAAAATAGGAATGTCGCATTTTTGTTTTAGCTTTTTCTCAATTTCAAAACACCTTGGTGCTGAAATATCTTCTAGATTCACTCCCCCAAAACTTCCTGATATGAGGGCAATGGTATTGACGATTTCATCTACGTCCTTGCTTTTGATGCACAGGGGAAAAGCGTCTACATCCCCAAATTCTTTAAAGAGTACACATTTCCCTTCCATTACAGGCATTCCTGCCTCTGGCCCTATGTCTCCTAGCCCTAAAACCGCAGTGCCATCGGTCACCACTAGACACATGTTGTGGCGACGCGTATACTCATAACTTTTATCGATATCCTTTTCTATCTCCACACAAGGCGCAGCAACTCCAGGCGTGTAAGCCAAAGACAAATCTTCATTGGTTGACACTGGAACTCTAGAAACCACCTCTATCTTTCCACCCCATTCTTTATGTGCCTTTAATGCTTCCTTTGCGTAATCCATTTTAATCGTCCTCCCGCCATCTCACCTTGGCAGCTCCACATAGGGAAGAATTGAGCCCCCATAAGGCATCGCCAACACCGTAGCATCTTTCCCTAATTTTTCAAAAGCTTTATTAAGCGCCACCTGAGCTGTTTTCATTGGTGTTAAAAATATCTGCTCCACCAACTCCTCTGGCAATTCTGATACCAAGTATATATCTGCATCCTCCAAAACCATAGCGATAGCTGCAGCTTTGTGCCCCCCTAATTGAAAGTCCTCTTGTATTCGCTCAATCATAGAGGATGAAGTTTCTGCTTCTTCCATCCACTCCTCAAAAACCTCTTCCCCTAACCCTTCTATGCAGGAACCAATTAGGATAATAATGCCACCTTTTCTTACGGCGTGTTTGGCGTTATCGAGAGCCTTTTGAGTTTGGTATAAGTTCAAATCTTTTGGTGCGCCCCCTTGGGAAACCATCACAATGTCTGCTCTTTTTGGCAACACCTTCTTATAAAGCTGATCCAGGAAAGCACAAGCCACACGGTGGGCTTTCACGCTGTCTCCTGCTACTGCCTTAATCACTTGCTTCTTCTCATCTAACACCACATTGATGAGATAGTCTATTCCGCAGATTTGTCCTGCTTCTTCTATGTCCTCTCGAACAGGGTTCCCGTCCAACCGTCCCGCACTGGCCTCAGCTTTTACCATCTGGCTATGGTTGTTCTGGATGGCTGAGCGTGTAGACACTCCCGGCATAATGGCCTTTGCACCACCACTATATCCCGCAAAATAGTGAAACTCCACATTGCCAAGACAGATTCTTCGATGGGCCTGGGCCACCACTTTCACCACATCAACAGGAGTACCAAAAGAAGTCACTCCCATATTGACGCAATCGTCGATGTCTCCATCGATGCATCTTACTTCATGAAAGGCTCGTTCCCCCACCAACCCCTTTATCTCTTCAGAGGTTTGTGGCCGATGGCTACCTAAACCAAAGACTACAGTAATGTCTTCTTTCTTAATCCCTACAGCATATAATTCATCTAGCAAAATAGGGAGCACGAGATAAGAAGGCATAGGTCTGGTAATGTCACTGGTTACAATGGCAACGGTCTCTCCTGCCTTCACCACTTCACTTAGTGGCGGTGCTCCAATGGGATTGGCTAGCGCACGTCGCACTTCTGCTTCACCCACCAAATCGATTTCCACTTCATTAGGTTCTAATATGCCCATCAAGTTTTTTTCTGGTATCTCCACCTCTTGAGTAGAGCTACCAAAACCGAATTCTAGCTTTACTTTTTCCATGTTATTCAAAACCTCTTCTAAACGAAAGTCATTAACACTATAATAAACAAAACCTGCATCAGTGGGCGTTTTGACGCACCACTGATGTATGGTTGCAGTTATCCAGGGGCTTAGGTGCTCTTATCCCACCACCTGTA
>JGI20163J15578_10000046_pt1 | contig 45248 bp, 33 predicted proteins | sample TergutCu122P1_FD_15578 | JGI IMG/M metagenome (IMG submission 15578)
CTGCAAAAGTTTGGGAGGATGGTTATAACCACCCCTTTGTGCAGGAGCTTGGCAAAGGCACGCTGGATAAAGAAAAATTCAAGTTTTATTTATTGCAAGATATTCATTATTTGCTGCAATACGCCAAAGTTTTTGCACAAGCCGTGGTACGGGCAGAAACAGAAGAGCAAATGGTACAACTTACTGCTGTTCAAAATTATATTTTTGCAGGAGAGATGAATGTTCATCGCGAGTATATGAGCAGATTCGGAATAACATCTGCCGATGTCGAAGCCTATAAACCATCGCTTTATAATCGATGTTATACATCTAATATGTTGGCAATTGGGGTAACAGGCAGCTTAGCAGAAATTCTTGCAACAATTTTGCCATGCGGGTATACCTACGCTGACTACGGGCAAAGACTCAAAAAGCAATATGCTGACCGCTTGAAGGGCAATTATTATGAATCATGGATTGAGAAATATGCAAGCGATGAGTTTGCAGGTTCCCTTGAGTGGATTTTTAATGAACTTGATAATCTTGTTGCAAATATGACAGATAAGCAGCGCGAGAGAATAGAAGAAATATTTATCTCCAGTGTTGAGTTTGAGTATCTGTTTTGGGATATGTCTTATAAGCAACAGATGTCGTACTAACAATTTACTCCCGCAAAGGCGGGGGTATGCAAAAAGTATGGTCATCCATATTACGGAATTCTTCTATTAGCCTGTCGATTCTGGCAATGTGTCTATTTATTACAGTGTTATAATTAAGCAAACCTTCCCTGATTCTATGCGCCTGGTCTTCCCAGTGTTGGACTTCTTCAAGCACGATCCATGATCTGGGTACTTTGGCACTCCATCTAAGAGCTTCTTCCCAGTAAATTCTGGCAAATTCATAAATTTCCCTTGCTCTTTCAAGGCTTCTGATATTTATATCCCGAAATGGGGCATTGAAAAAATTAGCTTGCATTCTGTCGAATCTGCTTCCAAGCCCTAAATATGATTCAACAAGTTTCAGGCTTACATGCATTCTAAAAAGATTTCTGTATCTTTCCCATTCTTGCGGAGTTCGTATGACAGCAAGTGCATTTAAAGGATTAGCAAAGTCTGCGCGTAAAGCCTGCTCAAGCCAAAATATATTTTCAAGATGGTCTTCTTTGTAGTGGTGAAGCTGTCTATGATATAATCTGTAAAATTCTTCTGCATAGAGAATTCTGTGTGCAAAAACAGATGTTAGCGGTAAAACCAAAAATATAAGCAGAAAAACAATTTTTAATTTGATCATCATAATTTTATCGGCACTGGGAAAGAATTTCCCATATTTTTTCATTAATTATTTCCGGAGATTCTTCTCCGTTAATATAAAAAGCTTTCATTCCGCTTTTTTTATACTTATTTATTCCATAGTTATAATTATCCAGAATATCTTTTTGAAGCTTTATATCTTCAAAAAGCTCTTTTCCGGCACGGTTTTCCATTCTTTTTTGACACTCTTGCGGACTGGTTGCGATAAAAAAAAGGTATTCCGGCAAGGGAAAATCATTGATTTCAATTACCCAGTTCCTTTTACAAGAGAGCGATTGATACGCAATTGAGGAAAAAAAATACCTGTCGCATATCACCCATTTACCTTGTTTAAGCTGCTCAATTATTCCATCTTTTCCGTAAAGATGATCATTTCTGTCTGCTGCAAACAGGAAAGCCAATGTCTTATTATCCAGAACATTTTTTTTTCTTAAAGCATCTCTGATAACTCTTCCAATAACCCCATCAGTAGGTTCCATAGTAAGAAAAGAAGCGATTTTTTCTTTATCAAGCTTCTGTTTTAACATTTTTAGCTGGGTTGTAGTTCCTGAACCATCAAGACCTTCCAAAACTACAAATTTCTTTAAAATATCTCTTATTTTCATACTATTTTTCCTAATATTTAATTTTTGCTATAAAATATGTTATATTATTTTTATTATTTCCGTAACATTAGTATAGTCTTACGGTTATTATATTATAATAGAAGATATCTCAAACAGGAATTTTTGGAGATAAAATTTATATAAAATGTTGCTAAAAAGTTATCGAAATGCAGTTATTTTAATTCCTCTTGCTCTTTTTCTTGGTGTTATAACTTTCTTCCTTAGCTTTTATTTTGAAAGAAGAATTAATGGTTTTAAAGAAGCAATTATCTCAAATTTTGAAGGAACAATAGACCGAACAATAACTTTTCAAACTATTTCCCCTTCTATATTGCAACATATAGAAATAAGAAACCTTCATATTGCTGATGTCATGGGCAAATACACATTTCAAGCAGATAGGTTTAGAATTAGATTTAGCCTGTTACGAATGCTTTTTTCCAATAAACACCCTGTAAGTATGATATATTTGGAAAATCTTACAGTTAATCTTAATACAGAATCTGACAAAAATATAATTGATATAATTACAAATAGCTTGATAGAAACAACTGGCAATAATGGTAGCTCAAGACCAATTGAAAAACTCACTGTACGAGGAAGAAATATTTCAATTAATACTGCTTTTAATACAGGAATTTACAAATTTAACAGGGTTTTTCTTGATTTAGCTTTTGACAAAGATGAAGTAAATTTTTTCTTGAGGTCAAATTTTTCCGCAGAAAATTTCTTTTTAAATGAAATAATAGGGTCTTTTGCTGCAGATATCAGAGTTGAAGGTTTTATAGATAGGGTATTACAAAATCATAACTATAACTTTGAGATAAGAAATTTTAGAACCAATTTTTTTAATTTAAGAAGACAAAACTTTAATATACAATATCAGAATGGAAGAATTGTTATAAGAAAAACTAAAGACAGAGCTCCGCTTGATTTTATAATAGAATATGATACTTTGGATAGAGTAATTTCTGCTTCTGCAAGATTTGAAAATTACTCGCCAGCCGAAAACTTAATCTCATTTACAGCTAATAGAAATCTCTTTTCGCTATTTAAGCCAAAGTATTCTGGAAGGATTGACCTGGTTTATTCTCTGGACTGCAGTGAAAATAGATTAACTTATAGCGGAAATATTTTATCTTCTGCAGATTCTTTGCATAATAATTTGTCTTTATCGTTTTCAGGAGATGGTAATTTTATAAATTTTACTACTCTCTTACTTGCAACAGAAAGAGGTACAATAGCTTATACAGGCTTGGTGGACTTAAAAACCTTTCTTCCTGCAGGGGTTTTAACACTTACTGATTTCCAGCATGGTTCAAGAAAGGGGGTAAATAGCCAACTTGTTTTTAATAAAGATGGAGAAGAAAGCGTAAGAGCATCTATACATATCGAATATGGAGAAAAAGTAATTGATATTGCAGAATTAAGGGTATCACATAACAATAGGAGATATTCTTTCCATTTATATTTGGAGACAGAAGCAGGCGGGTCATTATCCTACTCCGGGGTTTTATCTTTTGGCGGACAGGAACCTTCATTTACAACAGCTTCAGGCTATTTGGTTGGCGGCAGGGAAGACCGGTCTGTGCTGCGAAATCCCGGCAGACAACATCTGGAATCAACGCTGGTATTTAGAAATTTTGGGCTTGATTATATAACAGATTTTTTTCTTCCTGAATTTTTAACCAGAGGAATAAACCCTGCCTCTAATTTTTACATAGATGCTTCGATAAGAATAGCTACAAATTTTGAAACTTATACCATAGCTTCCAGTAACATAAAAATATACGAAGCCTCTAATATCGATAATTTTATTTCAGCTGCTATTAATATTGATGAGAAACGTATTTCTCTTACTAATATGTTAATTAACTTAAGAAACTATCGTGGTGAAGGGAAGTTTGAAATAAATAGAACCAATCAGTGGCAGTACGATCTTAGCTCGCGGCTTGTAGTAAATAATCAAATTTATAATTTTTCGGGTTCTATACACCCTGGAGCAGGATTTATAATAACTGGAGATTATCATTTTTATCTTTCTCTTTTCCAGTCAGATACCAGAGCTGTATTTTCTGTTTTTTCAGAAAGACTTCCTTTAATACTTCCTAATAATACCAGATCGTATCTGTCTTTACGTGTAAACGGATACAGCGATAACGATAACAATTATAGAATTTTTTTGCGCAATAATACATTAACCGGAATACAGACACCGCATACAACAATTGATCTTTCACTAAGCGCTTATATTGTAAATAACAACGTAAGAATAACTCGTATAACTTATAGGGATGGATTTTCAAGGCTTAATGGGATTGGCGATATAGTTGTCATAAATAATCGGGAAGTATATGGCTGGACACGTATCTCTGATGCCAGAAACAGAGAAAAATATCTTTTTAGTATAAATATAAACGATGATACTTTTTTAGCTTCAATTAACTTCGATAATTCACTTATGCAAAGAATTGGCGGACAGCAGGTAGCCGGGCATTTTTCAGGGCAAGTAACATATAAAAATCAGGCAGGGTTTCAGGAAATAAGAGTTGCAACTAAAACACAAGATGGATTGCTTTTGGGCACTAATTTTTTTGCTGAAATAGACTTGTATATATCTAAAAACGAAATTTCAATTAATAAATTAGAACTTGAATATGGTACAAATCGTATAGTAAATGGCGGGGGCTTTATTGATGGAATTAATCGAAATTATCTTTTTACCTCAGGATTTATTTCCAGGCGGTCGGCAGCAAATGCTTTTGAAAGTAATATAATAATAAACGGAGAATTATCCCGAACACACCATGCTAATAATTTGTTTAATTTATCTTTGTCTCAATTTGTTAGCGGGCGCCTTCTTTTAGGCATGGTAACAAGTGATTTAAACTATGACTTCTGGCAAGTAGCTTTTGTCAACGCAGAAGAATATTTTTCAATTTCCGGAGGACCTGAAAATTCAATTAATGCACATTTTGATAAAGCAGGAGAATTTGTCATATCGCTTCAGCAGCCTTTACCTATAGCCGGGTTGTTTTCAGGAACAATAGATGAAGGCAATATTCAAGCCACTTTTGCAAATATCTCTCTAAATCTTGATCTTATAGGATTAATATTATCCAATCCTCTCTTTAACCCTATAGGAGGAGTAGCTAAAGGAACCATAAATGTTTCCGGGCGGCTTGCTGACCCTGATTTTTTCGGAGAACTATCTATTGAAGGAGCGAGAGTTGTTTCTAGTTTAACCCCGCAAGCTATGGGACCTTTTGATACATATGCAGTATTTGATGGCAGAAGCTTTTCCATACCTGAGACATTGGTCAGAATGCAAAGATCCAGAATCAATTTTCAAATGGATGCAGCATTTGACCGCTGGATTCCAGGTGAATTTATTGTAATGCTCAGAACTCCTCCTGGTGCAACTGTATGGATAAGAGAGAGATTTGGCACTGTTGATATTGACGGATATGCATCAGGAGAGGTAGTGATTGAAAACACCGATGTTACTACGGTTACGGGAAGACTTTTTGTGACTAAGACAACAATTGCGCTTACTGAAGAAAATGGGGAAGAAATATATATACAGCAAGATGATCTTGGGGGATTGGTTCTGGATTTGGAATTGCTGACAGGACCGGGCATAGAGTTTTTCTGGCCGGCCAGAAGGCTTCCAATGCTAAGAACAACTGTTGCAGCAGGGCAAAGATTAAATATTTATAGAAATACAGTGACAAATGCTTTTTCTTTAACAGGTGATTTAAGAATGGTAGGCGGAGAAATATATTATTTTGGCAAAAGTTTTTTCCTGAGAGAAGGAATGATTGCTTTTGATGAAGATGAAGAGCAATTTGATCCTCATGTTACACTCAGGGCAGAATTAAGGGAGAGGACAGCTGACAATAGAAATATCAGAATATTTCTTGTAGCCAATAATAGCCCATTAAGCCGGTTTTCGCCCAGGTTTGAATCGAATCCCCCAATGTCAGAAACAGATATCTATATCCTGCTGGGGCAAGGTATTTTTGATCAGTTTGGAGGAGAAGATATAACCCTTACTTCTGCTCTTATGGGCGCTGGTTCTTACGGCACACAGTTTTTGGGGTTTATGCGGCCTTTTGAGACAGGTGTAAGAAATTTCTTAAATCTCGACTTTTTCATGGTTAGAACACATTTTTTGCAAAGAGCATTTCTTTATGATATTTTTAATGTAAGAAATGTAACCTACCGCGAAATTCATGGATTAAACACATATTTGGACAATACTTCGATTTTTATGGGAAGATATTTTGGAGAATACTTTTTTTTGCAAGGTTTAGTAAGATTAAGCACTTTGGGTTTTGACACACCGCGAAATTCTCGTTATGATATACCTGATTTCATGGGTATGTATATTGAAACAGATATAAGTTTGGAAATTGATACTCCTCTTGCTCTTATTAATTTAAATTTTTACCCGCAAATCACTAATTTTTATGATTCTTTATTAGATACAACTATTCAGTTGTCCTGGAGATTTTCATTTTGATCAGGAGCTTATAATGGTTTTTTTTAGAAAAACTTTCATTGTTTTTTGTTTTATTTTGTATATTTTACCAACCAGTATGCTTTTTGCCGACTGGTTTGAAGGCAGAGTCATTAGTGATATAAGATTCAGAGGGTTACAAAATATATCTCAAAGTGAAGTTACTGCTATTACAGCACAATTCATAGGAATAAATTATTCCGACGAACTTTTATGGAATATTCAAAATAGGTTATTTGCTCTTGATTTTTTTGAAGATATTGTTCCAACCGCTATTCCGGGAAATGAGAATTTGTCAAGATTTGACCCGGCAAATACAGTAATTATTGAATTTAATGTTCAAGAACACCCTGTAGTAAGAAGAATTCAAGTTGTAGGGAATAGAAACATAAGAAGAAATCAAATTTTGGATACCATATTGCTGAGACCCGGGGATATAATAACCAGGACAAGAATTAATATGGATAGAAACAATATTTTTGATTTATATTTCGAAAATGGTTTTCCTAATGTATCAGTAACCGGAGAAATAGGAGCTATTGATGATTCAAATATAGCTGATGTAATATTTAGAATTGATGAAGGGGCGCAAACAAGAATTAGCGAAATAAGATTTCAGGGAAACTCTTCGGTTCCTTCCAATACTCTAAGACGAACAATAAGTACAAGAAGGCAGTCTTTGTTCTCAAAGGGGTTATTTCTTGAAGCCAGAATAGAAGAGGATAGGCAAGCTATTATAAGACATTACAGAGACAGGGGATTTGTAGATGTCAGAGTAACAGATGTTATTTATGAACTTACCGAAGATGCGGATGGAAACCCGACAAATCTTATTATAACATTTGTTATAGACGAGGGAAGGCAGTATAGATTTGGCGGAATGACTTTTGCCGGAAATATTATAATAACAGACGAAGAATTATCCAGGCAGGTAAGAATGAGACCGGGAGAAATTCTTAATATATCCAGAGTGCAGGCTGATTTTTCAAGAGTAGCAGACCTTTATTTTGATGATGGCTATATTTTTAATATAATAACTATGGAAGAAATAAGAAATGAAGAAGAAGGCACAATTGCTTTTGTTGTAAGGATTGTTGAGCGAGGGAGAGCCCGAATTGAAAATATTATCATTAGAGGAAATGATAAAACAAGAGATCATGTTATCTTAAGAGAATTGCCTTTTGAAGTAGGAGATATTTTTAGCAAAAGAAGAATAATACAAGGAATAGGAAACCTTCATAATCTGCAATTTTTCGATGCAATAGAGCCGGATACCCCCCCTGGAAGCGTAGATGGTCTTATGGATCTTATTATAAACGTTGATGAAGGCAAAACAATAGATCTTCAGTTTGGTCTTACTTTTACTGCAATGGCAGGTGACCTCCCAATTATGGCTTTTGCCACATGGACAGACAGAAATTTTAGGGGTCATGGACAGGAATTAAGTATAGGCGGAGAGCTTTCCGGCATGACCCAAAGACTTACTGTAGGATTTAGAGAAAACTGGCTTATGGGAAGAAGATGGTCAGGAGGTGTTTCCGCGTCAGTAACACGCAGAACTACAGACAGAGCTCTGCAGGATATACTTCCGCCTGTTTTCCCTGGAAGTGATATTAGGGATGGGCATGTTCCTGATCCTTTTACCGGAATAATGGTTGATCCAAGAACAGGAGAACCTTCCGATGCTTCCAATGCAATAACAGATTATGAATTTGCATTAAGACGAGGATACCGTATTCCGCAATCTTATTTAATGGAATATCAATTATGGGATATATCTTTAGGATTAAATACAGGATATACATGGCATACGCCTATAGGAAGATTTAATACATCAACAGGATATGTCTTTTCAAGAACATGGGTAGATTATGATTCTTCAATCTTTAGACCGTTTAATGAAGCCATACGAGACAATTATCAAACCTGGCAAACCATCCAGAGAGTCTGGTTAAGCGCTTTTTGGGATACACGAGACATAGTGCATAATCCAACAAGAGGATTCTTTTTAAGGCAATCTGTTACTTACGTAGGAGGAATTCTCCCCTCTGCAAGGAATTATATAACTACAAATTCAAGAGGACAATTCTTTCGTACTCTTTTTTCAATACCTACTTTTAGGGACTGGAATTTTAGAGCAATACTTGGACTTAACTCTTCACTCGCTGTTATGTTTAACCAATTTGATGGTTCTTTTGATGCAACAACAGAGGATATGTTTCATATAGATGGGTTAACAATGGCAAGAGGCTGGGAGCGTCAATTTGACGGGCAAGTATTATGGGATAATTGGGCTGAAATAAGAATTCCTATAATGGCAAGGTTTATTTGGTGGGACTTTTTCTATAGCGCTACAGGAATGTGGCCGGATAGGGAGTTGTTTAGAACCTTTGATAAACATGACTTTCTCTTTTCTCTCGGAGGAGGTTTAAGGCTTACAATACCGGGAATTCCAATTGGATTTTATTTTGTAAAACGACATCAGTTTATTGATAATAATATAGTGTGGCACAACGGTCCTCTTTTTGCTAATTCTTTGGGACTTGACTTTGTTATTGGTTTTACACCAAGCTTTTTTTAAAAGCCAATTTTATTGTAAGATAAAAAACTTACAATAATTATTTAGAATATTTTTTTGGAGATTAAAAATGCGTAAATATTTTCTCTTAATTCTTTTTTTATTATGCGGATCTTATTTGCATTCGCAACAAATCGTAAGAGTTGGGGTTTTGGATTTCAACAGAGTAGTTTCTACCATTGCAGGCGATCCAAGAACTTTGCAGGAAATTGAGAGGCTTGTCAGAAATTTTGAAGAAGGTCTTAATAACTTTAACATAGAAATAGCGGAACTTGAAGATAGAAGACAAAATTTTTTGCACAACGGCGATAATTTTAGTGCATCACGAGTAGAGCAACAGATTACAAGAAGACGCGAGGAATTGGCAAGATTTACCAGAGATAGAACTCGGGAAATCGAAAACAGGAGAAGCAGGATAAATCAATCTCCTGAAGTACTTGCCAGAATACTTAGGGAAATAGAACATATTGCAGAAAGTCAAGGCTTTTCAATGGTATTTAATTCGCAAGACCCAAATCTTATATGGTGGAGTAAATCTGTTGATATTACTGATTTAGTAATAAACAGGTTAAGACCAAGAAATTAAGATGTCTTTAGATACTCCTGTAATACAGCAGTATAAAAAAATTAAGAGCCAACACCCGGATGCAATATTATTTTTCAGACTTGGCGATTTTTACGAAATGTTTGAGAATGATGCAAAAGAAGTAAGCTCAATACTTAATATAGTTCTTACAAAAAGGCACACAATTCCAATGTGCGGAATCCCTTATCATGCTGCGCCGAACTATATTGAGAAATTATTAAAATCAGGAAAAAAAATAGCAATATGCGAACAACTTTCAAGCACACCCCCAAAAGGTTCAAAAATAGTTGAAAGAGAAGTTGTTGAAATAATAACTCCGGGAACCATTGTAAATGAAAATTATCTGGACAATAAAAACAATAATTATCTTGCGTCAATATGCAAATATAAAAATTCAGTTTCATTTTCATATGTTGATATATCAACAGGTGAATTTTTTGTAAACACTATTCCGTTTGAAGAAAAAGTATCTGAAGAAAGTATTTTCCGCGAACTTTTAAAAATAGCGCCAAGCGAAATAATCATTCAGGAATCATTTATTGAAACAAATAATGAAATAAAAAAAATTATTGCTGAATGCGGCAATGCAGTAATAAACAGATATCCTGACTGGTCTTTTAATTTTAATAATTTATCTGAAATTTTAAAAAAACATTTTAATGTAACAACACTTAAAGGTTTTGGAATAGATGATAATTCTGCAGAAATAGTTGCTGCAGGAGTAATTATTGAATATTTGCGGGAAAGTGCAGGAGTATTGTTATCTCATATTACAAATATTAAAAAAATCAATACAAATAATTACCTTGAACTTGACGGGAAAGCAGTTAAGAACCTTGAAATAATACGCAATATGAATGATGGCTCTGCTAAAAATACATTACTTAGTATTATTGACTACACAAAAACATCAATGGGCGGAAGGTTATTAAAAAGATGGATTCAAAACCCTCTGAAAAATTGCGATTTAATAAACAATAGGCTTGATCTGGTTGAATTTTTTTATAAAAACCAGCTTTTACTTACAAAAATCAGAACTCACCTTTCATCATTAAATGATATTGAACGTTTTACTTCACGACTTGCCTTAAATAAAATTAATGCAAAAGACCTGCTCGGACTCAATATTACTTTAAAAGCTTCCTTGGATATTTCAAATACAATTTCTGAATATAAAGAAAGTAATTTATTTCTTTTTTTTAAAGATGATAGAATAAACCAGGAAATTTTAGAAATTACAAAAATTCTTGATTCTGCTGTTCATGAAGATCCGCCTGTTACAGTAACCGAAGGAAATCTTATAAAAGCAGGATACAACAGCGAGTTAGATAATTTGCGGAATTTAAGAGATAACAGCCAGGAAATACTTAATCAATATATAGAAACAGAGAAAGAAAAAACAGGTATTCCAAATCTAAAAATAAGATATAACAAAATAATAGGATATTTTCTGGAAATAACAAAATCCTATTATGATAATATTCCGCCGCACTTTATTAGAAGACAATCTCTTGTTGGGTGTGAGCGTTACACTACAGAAAAACTCATCTCTCTTGAAACAGAACTTAACAATGCTGTGGAAAAAATAACAATGCTGGAAAAAGAACTTTTTATAGACTTAAGAGATTCCATAAAAAAACATATACCGCTTTTACGATTTGTTGCAGAAAATCTGGCAGAAATAGACTGCATACAATCATATGCTTATGCTTCTACAGCACGCGGATATACACGCCCCAATGTAAATAGCAGCAAAGATATTGTAATAAGAAACGGCAGACACCCTGTTGTAGAAGCTACACTTCCTCAAGGTGAATATATACCAAACGATGTTATATTAAACAAAAAAAAGTTTTTTGTGATCTTAACAGGCCCCAATATGGCAGGAAAATCAACATTTTTAAGACAAACAGCTCTTATAACCCTCATGGCACAGGCAGGAATATTTGTTCCAGCAGAAAGCGCAGATATAGGGCTTATTGATAAAATTTTCTGCCGCGTAGGGTCATCAGATAATCTTGCCAGAGGTGAGTCAACTTTTCTTACAGAAATGTCCGAAACTTCCTACATACTTAGAAATGCTACCGAAGATAGCCTTTTGTTAATGGACGAAGTAGGCCGCGGAACAAGCACAAATGATGGTCTCTCTATTGCCAGAAGCATCTGTGAATATACTGTAAAAAAAATTAAAGCAAAAACACTTTTTGCAACACATTACCACGAACTTGCATATCTTGATTTGCCGGAAATAGAAAACCTCTCGATGAATGCTGTAGAATCAGATGGAAAACTTGTTTTTCTTAAAAAGATTATAAAAGGAGCTGCAAATAAATCATATGGTATAAATGTCGCGGAAATGGCAGGAATACCATATAACATAATATCTAGAGCAGAAGAACTTCTTGAATTTTACGAAGAAAAAAGAGATACTAAAGAGCCAAAAGCAATAGAAAATACTAAAAAACCTCCTCAAAGTGAATTATTTTGCGAAGAACATATAATCTCAAAAGAAATTACATCTATTGATATTAATAATATAACACCTGTCGAAGCTCTAAAATATATAGAAAATTGGCAAAAAAAATTGAATTAAAATGCACTTTTACTATGTTTTTATAATTGATGATTTTAAGTACAATTTTTAACTTTTTCTATCCTCTGCAATGCTCTTTATGCGGCGCTATTATAAGAACTCAGCACACCGCATCTTCAAAGCAACTATTTTGCAATAAATGCGAAGAAATAGCTTTCAAAACATATACAGGGGGGGAACCTTCGCTCGCAGTAGCTCGCTCGGCTGGAAATACCGGAGCAGGACATTCGCTTACTGACGCTAACTCAATGGGAAGTTCCGATGCTGCAAACAGATGCAGGGTTTGCAGCAGAGAGTTAATTTCAGAAATAGATATATGCACAATATGCAGAAAAAGAGAATATTATTTTGCTAAAAATATATCTTTATGGGATTACAATAATCACCACATAAAAACACTTATTCTCAACTATAAATTCAAAGATAAAAAGAAAATTGCCCATTTTTTTGCGGATTCGATCTATAAAATTTATAATATCAACACTGATTTCCAGAATATTCCTGTAATTCCCGCTCCATGCAGCAGAAAAAGAATAATAAAATATGGGTGGGATCACATGAAATATTTATCATCAGTATTGTCAAAAAAATACTATATTGAAACTTTTAATATTTTTACGAAGAAAAAAACCAAAGATCAAAAAGAACTAAATTATGAAAAAAGACAAACAGCTCTTATAAATCAAATCAAAATATCAGACAAAAATATATCAAAATGCCTCAAAAGAAGTAATATAGCTATTTTTATTGATGATGTTTTTACTACAGGCGCAACAGCCAGCTATTGTTCAAAATTATTATTGGATAATGGATTTAAAAAAGTTATTGTTTTAACCTTGGCACTTGATTAAAAAATAATAATCTGATATATATTATCTAGATTCAATATTTTTTTGGTTTAAAAGAGTCGCAAAACGACTCTTTTTTTGTTCGTTGACCCCAGCATAGCGGAGGATAAACTCAGCGAGAATTGCAGGCAAGTGCTTGTTAGAGGAAATGGATTTTTTAGAAGAAAAAAAAGAATATTATAAGATTATAGCGCCAATCGTAAACTCATACGGTTTTGAAATAGTTGAATTAAACTCAAAAAGCCGTGCAGATGGATTATATATTAATATAGTTTTATATTCGCCATCAGGAATATCATTAAATGATTGCAGTAAAGTTCATAAAGCTGTACAGGGAAGAATCGAAGTACATACAGGCAGCAGAGATGTCTATATTGAAGTTTCTTCTCCTGGAGTAAACAGAAACTTAAAATCTGCAAATGAATTTAATGTTTTTAAAGGCAAAACAATAAAACTTATTTTTGGCAATAACACAGAATGGAGTTATTACATAATAAAAGATGCAGATAGAGAAAATGTGTTATTAGAGCCAATAAACAAAAATAGTAATCATTCTCAAAGCGGTAATGAAGTTAAATTACAATATTCGGAAATCCGTAAGGCAAAACTAGAATCTTGAGTGGAGGTATTAAAATATGGCTTCTGATCTTTCTGAAGCAATAAGAGTATTTGAACAAGAAAAAGGAATACCCAGAGACCTTGTACTTAAAACAATAGAAGAATTTCTTATTGCAGCTTATAAAAAGAAATACGGAACAGCAGAAAATGTTATTGTTAGGTTTAATGATGAAGAAACAGAGGTAACTGTTTTTTCAAAAAAAAGAATTGTTGAAGATGATGATGTTAATGATGAAGTTCTCGAAATCGCATTGCAAGATGCCCTTGAATATAATTCTGAATCAGAAATTGGGGATGAGCTTCTCATAGAGATAAACCCAAAAGATTTTGAGCGAACAGCAGTGCAGAGCGCCAAGCAGAGAGCAAAGCAAAAAATCAGAGAAATTCAAAAAGATACGCTTTACTCAGAATTTGCCGAGAAAACAGGCGAAATGATTATTGGTTATTATCAAAGAGAAAAAAATGGAAATATCTATGTTGATTTGGGAAAAATAGAAGGTATTTTACCAAAAAGATATCAATCGCCAAGGGAAATTTACAGACCAAACGACAGAATAAAAGCAATAATCTACGAAGTTGAAAAACAAGAATCAGGACTAAATATAATCCTATCAAGAACACATACAGATTTTGTAAAAAAACTCTTTGAACTGGAAGTTCCTGAGCTTTACGACAAAACAGTTGAAATATTCAAAATAGTAAGAGAGCCTGGATATAGAACAAAAATGGCTATCTACTCAAACAGGGAAGATGTAGACCCTGTTGGTGCCTGCGTTGGGCTAAAAGGGGTAAGAATTCAATCCATAGTCAAAGAGATGGAAGGCGAAAAAATCGATGTTTTAAAATATGATCCAGATCCAAGGGAATTTATAAAAAATGCCTTATCGCCGGCAGAAGTAGAATCTGTAATTATTCTGGATGAAGGAAAGAGGCACGCACTTGCAGTTGTTACCGATAATCAATTATCTCTGGCAATCGGAAAGCAGGGACTAAATGTAAGACTTGCAAACAGACTTGTTGACTGGAATATCGATGTTAAAACAATTGAACAATTTGAAGGAATGGATGTATCTGCCGAGGCAAAGAAAGCAGTATCTGCCCTGTTTGCTGATGAAGAATCTGATGAAAAAACAGAAGAAATAACAAGGATTGATGAGTTGCCAGGAATTCCTGAAAGACTTGTTGAATTATTGCGGCAGCATGGTATAGAATTGATAGAAACATTTTTATCAATTGACATCGATAAACTTGCAGTGCTGGATGGGGTAACACAGCAGGATATTGAATCTATAAAGGCAATTATAGATGAAAATGTTGAAATTATTGAAGATAATGATGAGCAAAAAGCCTCTGATATAAAAGCAGAAGATTTTATACCAGAAGATGATCAGGAAGATATTTCTGACGATGATGAGGAAAATTTTTATGAATGTCCTGAATGTGGTTCTGAAATAACAGACGATATGTCCTTATGTCCAAATTGTGGTGTGGGATTTAGTTTTGAAGAAGATGATGATGACGAAGATGACGAAGAAGAAAAAAAGGATTAATATAATTAAAATAAATACTGATTAAGTTTTAATTGTAGTACTTGTTCCATGTAATAGGAGAAAAAAGTTTAGATGGCTGAAGATCAGGAAAAAATAGAAAAACCCAAAATAGCTTTGATTAAACAAAAGAAAAGCTCTCAAGATTCGCAGGATAATAATCAAAAAAATGAGCAAAGTGATAAACCTGATAACAAAAAGAAAGTTGTGGTTGTGAAAAAAAAGGTTATTGTTATAAAAAAACCAGGCAAAACCAAAGAGAATCAGGAAGATGATAATACTGATTCACAAACAGATACTCCTGCAGATGCAACCAGAGATACATTACATGGAACAACAGGCAAACCAAAAGATAATGAAAAAAAACCTTCAGAATCAAAGTATGACAAAGCAGATAAGACAGAGACCGCTGCTCAGCCGCCAAAAAGTGATAAATTTTATAATAAAAATAAAACAGGTTTTTTTAAACAATCCAGTCAGCCTGCAGCACATGATACAAATGGGAAAAGCGCAAATCCGGAAAATCAGTCAAAATATTACAGGGCAAAAAAAGAACATACAACACCTCTGGTAAGCGAAGGTTCGCAAGGTAGCAAATTTCCAAAAGGAAATTTCAGGGATCAAAAACCAAGATATGGAGGAGCTTCGCAATCGCAAGGGGGAACATCTTTTAAACCTTTTCAAAGGCAAGATGGAAACAAATTTGAGAGGGGAGATAAAAAACCAGGAGGTCCTTCTCAGTTTCGGCCACGCCCCCCGGGAAAATTTGGAGATAAACAACAACGTTTCCCGACAACACCAAGAACCGGCGGTGCAGAAGAAATAGAAAAAGAAATTGCTTCTGCAAAACCGGGCGCAAAAAAAATATTTAAAGCAAAAAAGAAAGCAACATATCAAAAAATAAAAAAAGACCAAGACATAGAAAGAAACTTTCAGGTAAAGAAAAAAACAGTTCAAAAAGCAAATCCTGTGCCAAAAGAAATTGATATAATGGAAGTTGTAACAGTTGCCGAGCTTGCAAAAAAAATGAACCTAAAAGCATCTGACGTTATATCAAGATTTATAGCTATGGGAATGATGGTTACAATAAATCAACAAGTTGATGCCGAGACTGCTGAGATAATTGCATCAGAATACGGCTGTAAAGTAAAAATTGTGTCGTTATACGATGAAACAATTGTTGAGGGCGAAAAAGGCGATGACAAGGATATTATAGAAAGGGCGCCGATTGTTACAGTTATGGGACATGTTGACCACGGCAAAACAAAACTTCTTGATGTAATAAGATTAACGGATAAAGTAGCTTCCGAGCATGGCGGTATTACACAGCATATTGGCGCATATAAAGTTTCAGTCAATGGAAGAAGCATAGTTTTTCTGGATACACCGGGTCACGAAGCTTTTACCCTTATGAGATCACGGGGAGCTCAGGTTACAGATGTTGTAGTTCTTGTTGTTGCTGCAAATGACGGAGTAATGCCTCAAACACTAGAAGCAATAGATCATGCAAAAGCAGCAGGGGTTCCGATTATTGTTGCAATTAATAAGATAGATTTGCCGGAAGCTAATCCGGATCGTGTAAAACAGCAGCTATCGAATTATGACCTTATACCCGAAGATTGGGGCGGTAAAACAATTTTTTGTGAAATTTCCGCTCTTAAAAAATTAGGCATAGAAGAACTTCTTGAAAATATTCTTCTCCAGGCAGATGTGCTTGAATTAAAAGCAAATCCTAATTGCAGGGCAGAAGGAAAAATTATTGAATCAAAAGTAGACCACGGAAGGGGAATAGTTGCAACAGTTCTTATTGACCGCGGAACTTTGTATGTAGGAGATGCTTTTATTGCAGGCACTTATTCCGGAAGAGTAAGAGCTCTTTTTAATGATAAAGGAGAAAAAATTACTTCTGCTCCGCCCGCAACCCCTGTTGAAATTCTTGGATTTACAGGAACTCCCAATGCAGGCGATCCATTTCATGTTATGGATAACGAAAAATCCGCAAGGCAAATTGAATCAAAACGGCAGGAGCTTGAAAAAATAGGCTTTGCAAAAAATGTAAAAAAAGTAACGCTTGATAACTTATATGACTCAATTACCGACGGTGCAATACAGGAACTTAAAGTAATAATCAAAAGCGATGTAAATGGCTCTGCGGAAGCTCTAAAAAATGCGCTCGAAAGACTCTCTACTTCCGAAATAAAGCTTAATGTTATACGCGCTTCTGCTGGAGCGATTGTAGAAAATGATGTAACGCTGGCAAGCGCATCAAATGCAATTATTGTAGGCTTTCAGGTAAGACCTACTTCAAAAGCCCAATCCCTTGCCGAGCAAGAAAAAGTTGAAATCAGAAAATATAATATCATATATGATGCTGTTGAAGATATTAGACAAGCAATGGAAGGATTACTCGCGCCGGAACTTAAAGAAGAAGGAATCGGAACAGCAGAAGTAAAAGATATATTTAAAGTTCCAAAAATAGGCGTAATTGCAGGATGCTTTGTTACAAGCGGGAAAGTCAGGCGTAATGGAATAGCTTATCTATTCAGAGAAGGCGTTAAGATACATAGCGGAAAGATTTCTTCTCTTAAGCGCTTTAAAGATGATGCTAAAGAAGTTGAAAAGAATTTTGAATGTGGTATAGGACTCGAAAATTATAATGATATTCGAGTTGGAGATGTTATTGAAGTGTGTGAAATAAAAGAGATTCATAGAAAACTGGAAGGATAAATGGCAGAGTTCCGGCTTTTAAGGGCAGAAAAAATAATACAGGAAGAAATAAGCAAATTAATACTTCAGGATAAAATAAAAGATCCAAGGATTAATAAACTTGTTTTTATTTCTAATGTAAAAATATCACCGGACATGGGATACGCAAAAGTTGCTGTTTCCGGTTATTGCAAAGAAAAAGATATATTAAAAACAGTAGAAGGTTTAAACAGTGCCGCAGGTTTTATACAGGGAACAATTGGCAAAAAAATAAAAACAAGATTAACTCCAAAACTTACTTTTTTTTATGATAACTCAATAAAAGAAGGGTTTGAAATTAATAAACTTATAGAGGATACCCTTTCTTGACCAAAGCTTTTTCAGGTTTTTTTTCTATAAATAAACCGCCAGGCATTTCAACATACGATATTATCAGGAAAATAAAAAAGAAAACAGGTATAAAAAAACTGGGGCATAGCGGTACGCTTGACCCTTTTGCAGAAGGCGTTGTAGTAATACTTGTTGGTCAAATGACCAGGCTTTTTGATTTTTTTTCATTTTTACCAAAAACATACAGAGGTTTTGCGGAATTTGGCAAAAGAACAGATTCCCTTGATATTACAGGAAAAGTAGTTGAAACTGCGGCGCCCCCGGATATTACGGCAATAAAAAAAAATATAAATAGCTTTATAGGCACCACCACCCAGCGTCCGCCAGCCTATTCTGCAGTGCATGTAAACGGGGTCAGGGCTTATGAGCTTGCACGAAAAGGAATAGAACCCGATCTTAAAGAGAAAAATATAACTATTTATTCCATAGGTATAAATAGTTATGAAGATAATATTCTCGATTTTGAAATAACCTGTTCTTCTGGCACATATATCAGGGTATTTGCAGATGATCTTGCAAAAAAATGCAACTCCGCAGCGTATCTTACAAAACTTATACGCAAATCAATCGGCGGATTTGCGCTTGATATAACTGTAGAAATTGATAAAACATCGCTCGAAGATTTGATTTCACCTGTAGAAGGCCTAAATATCCTAAATATACCTATTTTTACAGCAGATTCCTCTCTTGGTAACAGAATAATTAAGGGAAAAACCCTTTCAAACGAAAAAGAGAATTATCCAAATAAAATTATTTCATTTTTTACAAAAAACAATGATTTTCTCGCTCTTGTTGATAACAGAAATTCAATAATGAACTATATTTTTGTTACAGGCGACACCCAAGGGATGCTTTATGAAAGTAATTGATTGGGAAGATTTTACAGACGCAGATTTTTATATAAAAGAGCCATCCGGAGTAACTATTGGCACCTTTGATGGTCTCCATAAAGGTCATATTCATCTTTTAAAAAGATTATTTGCTCCAGGAATAGAAGAAAGAGTTGTTTTTACTTTTAAGGAAAACCCTGCATGGTTTTTCAGGAAAAAAAACTTCCCTGGCGATATTTATACACTATCCCAAAAAATTGATGTTTTAAAGAGGATAGGAATAACAACAACTGTACTAATTGACTTTTCTGATGATTTTAGTAAACTGAAAGGTAATTATTTTATTTCTTGCATAACAGACCACCTAAATCTTGTAAAAATGGTTATAGGCGAGGATTTTAAATGCGGAAAGGATAATGACACAACAGCAAATAAGTTTTTTGACTTATTAGAGCCAAATCAAGTTTTTACGGAGATTGTGAAAAGACAGCCGCTTAATGGAGTTCCGATAAGCAGCTCCCTTATAAGAGAATTTATAAATGAGGGCCAAATTGATCAGGCAGAACAGATGCTTGAATTTGGATATGCAGTTGATTTAAAAAATATTGATGTACAGCAGGAAAATAACTGCTATTATATTTATAAAAATCAGACCAGACAGGTTTTACCTGATAATGGCAGATATAATTTAAATATATTAAAAGATAATATAACTTTCGAAAAGGAAGTCGTTATTGATAATATTTTTTTGAAATGGTTTAAAAAGTACAATAGTTAAGTATTTATAAAGGAGAAAAAAGGATATGCCTTTGACAAAAGAGGAAAAACAGCAGGTAATTACCAAATTTGGAGCAAGTGACAAGGATACAGGCTCAACAGAAGTTCAAGTTGCTTTAATTACAAAAAGAATTAACTTTTTGACAGAACACTTTAAGCAGCACAAAAAAGACCATAATTCCAGAAGAGGACTTTTAAAACTGGTAGGTCAAAGAAGAAAACTCTTAAAATATCTTAAAAGAATTAACCTCGAGAAATACAGAAATATTCTAGAGCAGCTTAATTTAAGAAAATAATAAAAAAGGATCTATTTATATGCCTAAAATTACAATACCAATAGGTGACAAAGAACTAGTATTAGAAACAGGAAAAGTTGCAAAGCAGGCAAGCGGCGCAGTTTGGGCAACTTATGAGGGTGCAGCAGTATTAGCTACTGTCTGTTATTCTGAAGACGAGATCGAAGGGCTTGATTATGTTCCGCTTCAGGTTGAATATAATGAAAAACATTATGCAGCAGGAAAAATCCCTGGCGGGTTTTTAAAAAGAGAAGGCAAGCCAAAAGATAAAGAAATACTTGTTTCAAGGCTTATTGACAGACCTATGAGACCTTTGTTTCATAAAGAATTTTCAAGAGATATACAATTAATTCCAACTGTAATCTCTACAGATCGAGAAAATCCTCCGGATATTATAGCAATCATTGCATCATCCGCAGCAGTTGTTGTATCAGACATACCGTTTGAGGGACCTGTTGGTGCAGTAAGAGTATGTTACAGAAACAATGAATTTGTCATAAACCCTACTTTTCAGCAAATAAAAGAGAGCCAGCTTGAAATTATAGTTGCTGGTACATCTGATGGCATAACAATGGTTGAGGGCGGCGCTAATGAAGTTTCTGAGGAAATAATGCTCGAAGCTATTGATAAAGCAAGCATTATTATAAAGCAAATATGCGATGCTCAAAAGGAACTTGGGAAAATTGCAGGAAAAGAAAAGCTTCCTATTAATAAAACCGTAGAAGAATTACCTAATTATAAAGCAATTTGGGATTATGCATTTGACCAATACAAAATTGCATGTTTTCTGCCCGGCAAAATTGAGCGCAATAAAGCAAAGGCATCTGTAAAAAACAGTACATCAAAATATTTTCAGGAAAAAAATCCTGGTGTTGACTTTAAAGCAGAAATTTATAAAGTCTTTGAGGATCTCGAGTATAAAATACTCAGGGATGCAATTTTAGAAGAAAATAAAAGATCTGATGGCAGAAAGAACGATGAGGTCAGAGCAATTACATGCGAACTCGGAATTCTTCCAAGGACACATGGTTCAGCTCTCTTTACACGAGGTGAAACACAAGCTCTTGTTGTTACAACACTTGGTTCGGCAAATGATGAGCAAGTATTTGACGACATAGACGGAGACAGGCGCTATAACAACTTTATGCTTCATTATAATTTTCCGCCATTCTGTGTTGGAGAAAAAGGAAGTATATCAACCGGGAGAAGAGAAATAGGACATGGCTCTCTTGCCATGAAATCTGTTGAAGCAATTATTCCTAATAAAGAGGTATTTCCTTATACAATAAGAGTTGTATCAGAAATACTTGAATCAAATGGTTCTTCATCAATGGCTACTGTTTGCGGAAGCACACTTGCTCTTTTTGATGCAGGGGTTCCAATGCAAAATCCTGTTGCCGGTATTGCTATGGGACTTATTTCCCAGGGCGATAAAGCTGTAATACTTAGCGACATTCTTGGAGAAGAGGACCATTTTGGCGATATGGACTTTAAAGTTGCAGGAACAGAAAATGGCATAACTGGTTTTCAGATGGATATAAAAATTTCCAATGTTACTCCTGAATTAATGAAAAAAGCGCTTGAACAGGCAAAAAGAGGAAGATTGCATATTCTTGAAGCTATGAAACCTGCAATGTCTGGTGGCGGCGATGGAAAAATTTCTGATTATGCTCCGCAAATACTGACAATGACTGTAGATGCAGATAAAAAAGGCGTTGTTATTGGCTCCGGCGGAAAAACAATTAAAGGAATTTCCGAAAAAACAGAATCTTCAATAAATATCGACGATAAAGGCAAAATTGTAATTTTTGGAAAAAATAGAGAAAAAGCCGAAGAAGCAAAAAAAATGATTCTCGCGCTTATTGAAGAACCTGAAGTTGGAAGAGTATATAACGGTATTGTAAAAAGAATACTGGAGTTCGGAGCATTTATTGAAATACTTCCAGGAAAAGAAGGGCTTTGCCATATTTCGAAGCTTTCATTTGACAAAGTTAATGCGGTAACAGATGTTTTAAAAGAAGAGCAGGAGTTGCCTGTAAAGTTAATGGAAGTTGACAGGATGGGCAGAATAAATTTAAGCCATATTGATGCTATTGATCCGGAACTTGCGGAACAAAAAAGACAGCAAGCCAGAGAAGAAGGCGGCGACAGAGAGCCCAGAAATCACGACAGAGATAGAGACAGGGATCGAGGAAGAGACAGAGGCGACTTTAGAAGAGGCAGCTCCGGAAGAAGGCATGACAGCAATAATAACAGAAAAGGCGGTTTCTTCAGGAGAGACCATAATTGATAGGTTATTCAGAGCTTGAATCAAGAGCCAGACTTGTCTATGACAAAGTTGAACATACAGAGGTCTGCTCAATAGGGTTCTGGTTTTTGAATGGCTCTGTTGATGAAAATAAAGAACAAAAGGGATATGCTCACTTTATAGAGCATATCCTGTTTAAAGGAACACAGAACAAAACAACATCAGAAATTGCTCGTTGTTTTGACAGAATCGGAAGCAATTTTAATGCATTTACAGAGAAAGAAACAACTTGTTTCTATTGCACTTTTCCATCTAAACATATCGAATATGCAATAAATCTTTTATCGGAAATAATATTTTCTCCTTTGTTTGAAAAATCAGAAATACAAAAAGAGAAGAATGTAATTATAAGCGAAATACATGAATATGAAGAACTGCCCGATGAAAACAGTTATGACCTGTTCCTTAAAAAAATGTGGCATCCTTATTCTCTTGGATATAAAATTACAGGTGAAATAAAAGATGTAAAAAAAATTAAGAGAGATTCTCTTTTTGATTTCTATGCAGACAGATATACGCCGGAAAAGCTTATTTTAGCTGTTGCCGGCAATTTTGATATAAAAAAAACTATAGATTTATTCAATAGGGCTTTGCCTCAAAAAAAGAAACAAGCAGCCTTTGTACCTGCCAGAATAAAGCCGGAAAGCAAATATAGTTTTAAATATCATCACAGCCCTATAAAACAAATTCATATTAATACAGGAATTGCTTTTCCAACTTCTGCAGAAATGAAAACATATTATATTCTTCTTTTTTTTAGTACCCTTGCCGGAGAATCCATGAGTTCCAGATTATTCCAGAAACTTAGAGAAGAAAGCGGACTCTGTTATTCAATTTATTCTTACAGATCTATTTTTACTCATTCTTCAATGTGGAATATTTATGCAAATACTCTGCCGGATATATATCATGATTTTATGACAAAACTTAATACAGAACTTTCCGGATTTTTACTTGATAAATTTAAAAAATCAGAGATAGAAGATGCAAGAACACACCTCGAAGGAGGTTTGATTCTTTCACAGGAAGATATGGAATTAAGAATGAAACGGCTTGCACGGCATTATATTTTTAATGGAAGAAGTTATAGTTTTGAAGACTCGCTGGAAATACTTTATAGTGTCTCGCTTAACGATATTTATGATTTTATAAACAGATATTTTCTAAATAAAAAATTTAATACACTTATTTACGGCAATATTCAAATGATTAATTGTAAAAAATATGATATAATGATTAAGGGATAAAAAAGTGCAGAATAATGTTATAATTAAATGTTATTGCAAAAACAGCAAATATTTGCCTTTTTATGCAACAGAAGGTTCTGCAGGAGCAGATATTTTTGCAGATATAGATTCAGACGAAACATTAAAGCCAGGCGAAAGAAAAGCAATTCCTTCAGGCTTAAAAATTGAAATACCGGAAGGATACGAAGCTCAAATAAGACCGCGCTCCGGACTTGCATTAAAAAGCGGCATTACACTTTTAAACACCCCAGGCACAATTGATTCTGACTACAGGGGCGAAATAAAAGTAATTATGATAAATCTCGGAACAGAAGATTTTATAATTAAACAGGGTGACAGAATAGCGCAAATGATAATAGCACCTGTTACAAAAGCTGAATTTAAGTTAGAATTAAACTTAAATAATACAGAAAGAGGCGAAGGCGGCTTTGGCTCAACAGGATTTTGAATTTTCAAATAGCCAATAAATTGCCGGTTTGTAAGTAAATGATTAATAGCATACCAATTTATTACAAATATATCTCAAAAGAATTTCTTCTCTCTTTTTTTGTATGCTTTGTCTTTTTTTTCTTTATCTTCTTTGCAAACCAGATACTTTTTTTGGCAGAGCAAATTCTTTCCAAAAGAATACCATTAATCGAAGTAGTATTGCTGCTGGTATTTTTTATGCCAAATATGGTTTCTCTTGCTTTTCCTTTTGCAACTCTCGTAAGCTCTCTTATGGCTGTTTCAAGGCTTTGTTCTGATAATGAAATATTGGCCATGCAATCTTCGGGCATTAGCTACAAGCAGATATTTCTCCCTATTTTAATTATTGGCGGACTCCTTACAGCATCATCCTTTATAATAAATGATTATTTTCTGCCCGCAGGAACAATAGGATATAATAAACTTCTTAGAAGGCTTATTCATGCTAATCCTGCGCTTGAAATAGAATCATTTTCTGTTAATAGATATATTGATACAATTCTTATTACAGGAGAAGTCAAGGGGAAAACAATCGATGATATAATAATTATCGATAGAACTCCGGAGGGTAATAAAAGGTTTATAGTAGCAGAAAATGTTGTTTTAGAAGATGCTAGAGATGACGAAAGTATTATATCGTTCTCATTGTCAAATGTTTTCAGTCATTTCGCGGACCAAAAGAGAGAGTTTGATTACAGCTATTTTAAAGCAGATAAAATGATTTATAATATATTATTAAGTGATATAACCATTGCTCTAAGAAGCCCGGGACCGCGTGAAATGAGTTCTTATGATGTTTTTAGATCAATAAGGGAAAAAGAAAGAAGGCTGCATGAAGACCATTCCAGAACAATTTTAGCAAACGATATAAACTATATGGATTTTACAGGTCATTTTATTGAATTATCATCTGTGAATATTTCGCCAGGGAGAAAAAATATTATAAACAATGAAATGCAGAGGTTCTTTAGAAATTATGTACAATTAGCCGAACCGCCTTCTGACAGACTCCTTCAAACATTCAGGCTTGAATTTCACAGGAAATTTTCGCTTCCTGCGGCGTGTCTTCTTTTTGTATTTCTCGCATATCCTATCGGGCTTTTTTCTACGAGAAGAAGCGGGAAATCTATTGGATTTGGAGTAGGCTTAATCATCTCTCTGCTATACTGGTGTATTATGTTTGCGGGAACAACTCTTGGTATACGTACTAATACTTCTCCGATTATTGCAATGTGGCTTCCTAATATTGTAATAGCAATAAGTGCAACAATACTTTTTTTAGTGAGATTTTTAAGATGACTATAATTTATCGTATGGTTTTAAAATCATTTCTTAGTTCTTTTATTATTTCACTGCTATTATTCATGATGATTGTGCAGTTGCTGGATATCTTTAGCAATTTATGGCGCTATATTAATAATGACGTAACGTTTTTGTCTATATTGCAAGTCGCGCTTTATTACACTCCAAAATGCATTTTTTATGCGATTCCTGTTGCAACCCTTTTTGCTGTATCTTTTACGCTTGGTTCAATGTTTGCAAGAAATGAACTAATTGCAGTATTCGGCTCCGGGATTTCAATTTATAAACTTACTTTTCCTCTAATTCTTTGCGGATTAATTATAAGTATTTTAACATTTGTATTTCATGAAAGCGTTGTTACAACTACATATCATAGAAAAAATGAGCTTACTGCAAGGCTTCTTAGAACAGAGAGGCAGTTTAATAATGATAATATAACAGTTATGAACAGCACCAGGGAAATTATTTACCATGCTGATTTCTATAACGATTTTACACAAACCCTTACAGGTTTAATGTTACTGGACAGATCAGAAAACAGGCGTATTCCGCTAAGAATTGACTGCAAACAGGCAATTTGGGACAACGAATTATCGAAGTGGATTTTAATAGATTGCAGGAAATTTTTTTTTGATCAAGATCAAGAAAAATATGTTCTTGAAACTTTTCAAAGAATAGAAAATCCCAGATATAATCTTAGCCCCTCAACCTTTAGGAGAGTAATTAACAATATTGAAGAAATGAATGTTAACGAAGCAAGGGAATGGATAAATAATCTTAGAATGGCAGGGCTTTCATACAGGGTTCAGCTTATTGAATACTATAAAAGATTTTCTTTTCCGCTAACTTCTTTAATTGTTGCAATAATTGCATCATCAATAGGCGGCAGTTTTAGAAAAAATATTTTAATTATGAGTTTTCTTACAAGCCTTATACTTGCAGCAGGATATTATATATTGCAAATGGTATTGAGCCTGTTTGCACGATTAGGTTATATACCGCCTCTTGCAGGTGCATGGGGCGCTTTTATAGTTTTCTTTTTCTTAAGTATTGTCTTATTAAGATACGCAAAGACATAAAGAACATATTTTGCAGGGATAAAAATTAGTGAATTTTGAAATTAAAAAAATAGACAATAACAGCAAAGCAAGAATCACAGAATTTATCCTGCCGCATGGTAAAGTATCAACCCCAATATTTATGCCTGTTGGAACAAATGGATCAGTAAAAGCTGTAAAACATAAAACACTTAGCGAGTCCGGAGTAAATTTAATTTTAAGCAATACATATCATCTTTACTTGCGCCCAGGCTCTGAAATTATAGAAAAAGCAGGCGGGCTTCATAATTTTATCTCCTGGCACGAAAACATTCTTACAGATTCCGGCGGGTTCCAGATATTTTCCCTGGCTTCATTCAGAAAAGTAACGAAAGATGGAATTAAATTCCGATCACACATCGACGGCTCATACCATACGTTAACTCCGGAAGATGTTGTTCAGCTGCAAAGAGTTTTCAAAAGCGATATTCTCATGCCGCTCGATGTGTGCACTGCAACAAATACCGAATACAAAAAAGCTGTTGAGGCAATGAAGATTACGCACAACTGGGCAGCGCGTAGTTTGGAATACTGGAAGAGATACAGAGATGAGTGGGGCGGGCAGCTCTTTGGAATAATACAGGGAAACTTTTATAAAGATTTAAGAAAAGAGAGCGCAGAGTTTATAAGCAGGCTTGATTTTCCGGGAATAGCTATAGGGGGATTATCAGTAGGCGAATCATTTGATATATTTAAAGAGTTTCTTGAATTTACATCTGATTTAATCGATAAAAATAAACCTCATTATCTTATGGGAATAGGGACGCCGGAGTATATAATCGAAGCTGTAAAAAATGGAATTGATATGTTTGATTGTGTGTATCCAACAAGAATTGCAAGAAATGGTACCATGTTTACACGGAATGGTAAAATTGCCATAAAAAAGGAAATTTATGCAGATGATTTTAAACCAATCGAAGAAAAATGCAGCTGTTTTGCCTGTACCAATTATACAAGAGCATTTATAAGGCATCTATTTAAAACAAATGAAATATTAGGTCCAATGCTTGCCACAGAACATAATCTTAGATTTATAAAAGACCTTATTTCTGAGATAAAAACAAATATTGAGTCTGATACATTTATGGATTTTCAAAAAAACTTTTTGGATAACTATGGAAGCAACCAATAACAAGCCTGCCAAGAGTTCTGTATCTGCCATATTAGTAATGCTCTGCACCTTTATTTCAAGAATTCTGGGTTATGTAAAAATTGCTGTAATTGCAGGTTTTTTTGGAGCTACAGGAAAAGCAGATGTTCTTAATGCAGTTTTTTCCATACCAAATAATTTAAGAAAACTTATGGCAGAGGGAGCTCTATCTTCTGCTTTTATACCTGTATTAACAGAATCGCTTATTAAAGAAAAAGATAAAGCAGTTACCAAGGGAATTGTCAGAAACATACTCGCATTTCAGGTAGTTATTATTGTGCCTCTCTGTGTACTTTCCATAGTTTTTGCTGATTTTCTTATGACAAAAGTTTTTCTTCAATTTTCGGACCCATATCTTAGTTCGCTTGCAATAGATCTTTTTAGATGGTTTATAAGTTATCTTCTTTTAATTAGCATAAGCGCTGCAGTAATGGCAGTTCTAAATACACTTGGACATTTTTTTATACCTGCAATTTCTCCCATTCTTTTTTCGATTACAGTAGTTCTTGGAATTGTATTTTTTCACGAATATCTTGGTATTTTTTCAATGGTGATAGGAGTGCTTTCCGGCGGGCTCTTGCAAGTAATTTTTCAGCTTCCTGTTTTTTTAAAGGAAGGCTATGATCTTAAACTTAATTTTAATTTTAATAACCATTATTTTAAAAAAATAATGAAAAACTGGTTCCCCGTACTTGTAACAGCATCGGTATTCACTATAAATTCTCAAATTGCTATAAGATTTGCGTCCGGGCTTGAAACAGGAAGTTCTTCTGCCCTAAGTTATGCAATAGTATTCTGGCAATTTCCTTTTGGCATTTTTTCTGCGTCAATTACAACCGTGCTTTTTCCTAAAATGAGCCGTCTTGCAGCATCTAATAATACAAAAGAGCTTCTTGAAACAGTAAATACAGGAATAATACAGCTTTATTCTCTGCTTCTTCCTTCTGGTATTTTTATTTTTGTTATGGGCAATGAAATAATATCAATTGCAATGCAAAGAGGCGCTTTTACTGCAGAAAATACAGCTCTTACTGCATTTGTACTCAGAGGCTATGCTGCCGGGATTTTTGCAGCAGGTTTTTTTAATTTTCTTCAAAGATTTTATTATTCTGTGCATAATTACAAAAAGTCTTTTATTTTTGCCATAATTGTCTGTATAATCGATGTTATACTTTCGATAATTTTAAAAGAGACATTTCTTAGGGTAGGCGGGCTTGCCATTGCCAATACAATTGCTTTTTCCATAGGAGCTATACTGATGTTTATTGATGTCAAGAAAAGTTACCCATTATATGATTTAAGACTATTTTTAAAAGGAGTAGCTAAAATAACCCTTGCACTGATTATCCCAACAATTCTTATGATATTTTCCAGAACATATTTTGATAATTTATGGGTTCATGGATTAAACATAACACTGCTTATCTATTTTTTATTTACAGCGCTGCTTTTTTCAGCGATGGTGCTGTTTTTTTATAAAATATTTAAAATTGATTTTATTTTCTTTTTAAAGAGAAGGAGTATAAAGTGAAATTATTAAAATTATTTTTTGTAATTTATTTTGCATTTGTTTTATTTGTTATACCTTGTTTTTCGCAGAATAGAGCAGAAGACGCGGACGCGGATGCTGTTGCTTCATTAAGAAGAGAGAGAGAAAGAACACTTGCTTTCGGACTTCACAGTGAAATATCAAGTCTTATTAGAGAGTTTATTGCAGACAGAGACATATCATATAATAATCAGCTTCTGGCACTTTTTGAAAATACAAGAAATGCTCAGATTCAGAGAGATATTATTGAGTTATATACTGCTGCAAGATCAGATAATTTAATGAGCCGCGTAATTACATTGATTGAAAACAGAGAGTATGAAAACAGAAGTGTAATAGTTGCAGGTATACGTTATGTTTCTGAAATGCAGGGCGTAGAAGCAAACGAAAAGCTTTTTCTCGAACTTTTGGAAGATAACCAGAGAGATTTCAGAATCGAAGCCATAAGAGCATTGGCAGCTACAGGTAATAAAAGGTTTTCGCAGCCTCTTATGCAAATATATGAGACAGATGATGACTCCGCAGTCAGATTGCAGGTGCTTCTTCATATCGGAAAACTTGAAGACCCTGCAACAGCACAGTTTCTGCGGGATATAATAACTGATCAGGATATTGATAGAACATCCAGGCAATTTGCAATAAACTCACTTGGATATATAAGAGATGCGGATAGTTTTGATGTTCTTGTGGCAGTATATGGGGAAGACGACCCTTTAATAAGAATATATGCTCTTGCAGCTATCGCAAAATATGACAGAAAAGAAGCAGATACAATTATTTTTGAAGCAATGAGAGATGAGGTTTGGAGAATAAGAAGCACAGCTGTTACCGAAGCAGGCAGGAGAAGAAATAAAGATTTTATTCAAATATTAATTTACAGGGCAGACAGAGATCCTGTTGACAGTATAAGAATAGCTGCTCTTGATTCTCTTGCGGAAATAGGGGGGAAAGAGGCATTTGATTATATAAGATCAAGAGCACTGGATCCAAGAACCAATCCAGGAATGCGCAGACACGCTTTTTCTCTGGCAGTAAACAGAGATACTACAAATTCAATAAAAATGATTGAAACCATTTTTGAAAACGAGCCAACCGCTGCTAACAGAGCATTTATAGAAAGTCTTGCAGCTGAACTTTGCAACGTTGAATATCCCGGTCTTGCTCCTTTTTTTGAAAGAATGCTTGCCAGCGGATCAGTTGTTATAAGAGTAGCAGGACTTAGAGGAATAAGACTTAACAGAATAAGCAGTTTAAAAGATAAAGTAAGAGCAATCGCAGAAGATGAAAGACAGGCAAGATCTGTAAGAAATCATGCACTTGCAACACTGGAAGTTCTCTAAGCCCTCTTAGATGGATAACTCCGGAAACATCAATGCCGCATAGTTTTATATAGCTTCGGTTTGTTTTTGCTAAGTTTTATCGTAAAAATAACTCCTCTTTTCAGTTAACTTTAGCGTTGAATTAATTTTTTCAAGAGGAGATATATATTCCGAAAATTTCACACTCAACATTTGGAATTTCTCGGTTTTTATCTTAATATCCTGATCTAAAGGGTTTTCAACTTCGCTATCCTCGATTGCAGGAAAAAATTCCGGACGCAATGGGGTGAAAATATATTTTGTTCCATCGAATTTCAAACTTGCAATAGCTCCCGGTATCTTGTAAAGAAAGATAAGAAATGAGGAATTGCCCCCGCCAATAGACTTAACAGTTCCTGTTTTAAATCTATGAATATTTCTGCTGATTCCTACTACCTGATCATTTTGGTTGGCAACTTTCATAATAATAGGTCTTCTGTTAGCACTATCCGACCTATTGCCATATTTATCAATACCTCTGCTGTCAATATCATTACGCACAACATTGTATGATTCTCTAACAGAAAGTCTGGAATAATATCTTGTTGTAAGAATAAAAGCAATAATTATGAGTAAAATAGCCAGTAATAAAAGTATAAGCGGAAGGGTAATATTGGTTCTTATTAAATTTGTTAAGAAATAACCAATATTAGCATCAGTGTCGGCAGGAATAACTCCCCCCCAGGGCCCCCAGGGGCTTGTTTCACGGCTTATCTCTGGTCTCGTCGTCACTGCAGCTTGCTCAATTTCTTTTTCTTCGCGCGCTGTTGTCAATGCGGTTTCGGGATATGTTGTTGGCATAACTGGTGTTGGTACAGGGGGCTGGTTCTGCACAAAAGTGGTTCCAGGCGCTGCTGGTTGGGCAGGCGTTGCGGGTTGACCATGTGCCGGAGCCTGGTTCTGCTGCGCTGCAGCGGTTCTCGGCTCTGCTGGTGCTGATATTCTGCTTGTCCCCCTTGAGGTTGTAGATTCACGCTGACCATCGCCAGGCACTAGTACAATTCTTACTTTCCAATTAGCTCTTTCAAGTTCTTCAACTTCTCTTTCAAAAAGGTTTACTCCTGTTCTGGGGCAAATAACTGACTCGTATGGGCTTTCATAAGATGGATTATGTACACCATCAGTTAAAATTATAATTTTCTTCGCTGAATTTCTTGAAATACCTGAAACATATTCTCTAAGAAATTTTACAGCAGCAATAATGTCTGTAAAATTTCCAAACGGGTGTAGTAACGAAAGATGATTTATAACAAACTCAAAATCATTTCTATTATTAATTTGCCTGGAAAAAACAAGATACGGCTTCTCATCGAAAGTTATAAAATGTAAAGTATCGCCAAATCTCAGATATTCGGAAATAATATCCATTTCTATAAAATTTAACATACCCTTAAAAGAAGGTAGTACACTCCATGATGTATCTAGAAGTATAACCATATCAACAGGAGTTGCTTCAACTTGTGAAGGAAAAACAAATAAGAATCCTGCCATTAATAAGACTAAAAGTAGAAAGCTTTTTTTCATTCTATATATGTCCTGATTTTGTTATCTTTTTTACAGTATAGTTATAATCTCGGTCATTTATTGTAAAGTTTAAATCTTCATTTACTTTTGCATTTAATAATGCGCTTCCAAAAGGAGCCATGTAGGAGATAATATTTTCCTCAGGTGAAGATTCCCATGGTCCAAGTATAGTATATACTTCTTTTGAGTTTGTTTCATTATTAAACAATGTAATTTTTGTGCCAAAAGAGACTTTGTTGGTATTGACTGCTGCAGGGTCAAATACATAACATTTTTCTATTTCTTCTTTTAGTTTCCCTATTGTTACGTTAAGTAATTCCTGTTTTTCCTTTCCAGCTTTATATTCGGCATTTTCTTTTAAGTCTCCAAGAGCTATTGCCTCGCCAATTTCTTTTGAGTTATTTGGAATTTCAACTTCAAGAATATGTTTAAGCTCTTTTTTCTTGTTTTCAAGGCTTGCTGCAGTAACAATAAGACCGCGGGATACAACATCAATCTCTTCTTCAATTCCAATAAATTTAATATCAGGATGGATATTTTTAATTTTTTTCTTGATTTCGATCTTTAATGCGGGGTCTACGCCTTTTATGCCATCTATAAGAGAAATCATTCTTATAATTACGTTTTTATCAGCATCCAGGATAAAGTTTTCAAGCTTTTTATCCTTAAACAGATAATTATTGAGTTGCTTATTAATCTTTTTATTATTATTTACATTTCTTTTGTTAACAATTTCCCTGTATGTAATATCAAGAAGATGGGTTGCACTAACAAGAACTTTTTCTTCTCCTTGCGATGCTTTTTCAAAAATAGGATATTCTTCTGCATTTTTTAAAATCCAGATAAAACTTTCCCGGTATTCTTTAAAGTTTTCATATATTGTTTTTACAAGTTTTGTTACTTTATCCTTATACCCTTCTGTAATTAACGCATCAATAACGCTTTTGTTAAGATATTGCGGAAATATTTCAAGATAAATTGCAGACCAGTTTTTATCATGCGTTCTTACTTTATCAAGAAAAAGCTTTTTAAGATCAGAATCTGTAATTTTTGCAAAGAGGGCAGGGATATCATTTATGTTATTAATAAGATCATTGAATTTTACATTGGTTCCCGGATTAATATGCGGAAATTTTGAAACAATCTGGTCAGCAAGAAGATAGCTGCAAACAACCTGTTCATTCGGTGAATTATAAGACTTCAGATAATTTGTAAAATATTGAAACATTTCAGGAAAATAATCTGATTCAATCGAAACCTCATCAACAAAATCAAGAAGTGTTTTTAATTTATCAAAAAAATCTGTTTCTGCTTTAAAATTGTTATATGCTTTTTCTTCAAAAGTAATAGGTTTGTCTCTTACAACAAAAAAATCTGCCTTATCCGGAAGATTCCCGAAATCTGCATTTGTTTTTAGAATTTTTCTTGCTTCATTGCTCCATGATGTCCATTCGTTTGGCGTAAGAATACCTGGAACAAGTTCGCTTTTGATTCTCTTTATATCTGCAGAATTACCAAAGCTTTTTATAATTGTTTTAAGAGTCCAGGGAATATCAGTTTTTACCATATTCCTTAGCTCATCTTTCTTCTTGGTGCTTTTGTAAACCCAGAAATGCTCTTTTCCAAGCATTGTAAGGGCATTTATAGCCATTTTTAGAGACATAGTATGTCTCTTTTGCTTTAAAAAGTTAATTACAACATTATCGCCTTTAATATCTGTAATTTTGCCCATTCCCCAGGATTTGTGAAACACAAAATTATTTGTTTCAAAAGAAATATGTTTTTCAAAATCTGCAATAGCTTCGTGAATATTTCTCCATTTTTGGGAAAGGTTTGAAATTTTTATATATTCCGCAACCTGGCTGTGATAGCTGTATTTTTGCGTAAAGCAGTATATTATCTCGCTTCTCATCTCGCTGTTTGCAGGCTCAAAGGTAAGTATATGCTTTAAAATATCTATAGCATAATTCCAGTTTTCTCTCTTTTTATAGTGTTCATAAAACTCTTCAAGAAGCTGACATGCTCTCTCTTCGCCTATGTTTTTTGTTACTTTTTTGGTTAAATGATAAAAGAAGTCGATCTCATCAGGACAATATTCAATAAGTTTTGTCCACAATTCCTTAACAGCAGGAAATTGTTTTTTATTTGCATATCTGTGAATTGCTTTTTTATAATAATCTATGGCTTTTGCAGTATTGCCCTCAGCTTCGTTTTTTTCCGCAAGCTGCTTTAGAATTTCGGTCTCATCATAATCAACTTTTATAAGCCTTTCCCATGCAGCAATTTTTTTGTCATTTTCGCCTTCATTTGCATAACATTCTGCAAGCATTCTGAGAGCAGTCTTATTTTCTCCATAGTCGAGAATCCTTTCGCAAAGATATTCAACAATATTCCATTTGTGATTATCAGAAAAAATATTGATCAAAACTAAAAGGTTTGAATCATCAATAACATGTTTGGCAAGTAAAAGAACTCCGGAAATATAAAGCGCAATAATGCTGTTTTTTGAATGAACCAAATGCTCTTCGCACAACTTAAGCACTTCCTGCAAGGATTCATCATTATCAGAATCCTTTATTAAGTGGTTAAGGTCTTTAAAATTATTTATAGAATAACTTTTTATAGTTGCACGCGTCCATTTTTCCTCATTAAGCATCTGACCTATTTTTTCAACCAAATTTGAACTCATTTTTTTCTCCAGAAATTTATATTACGATAATATCCATAACAAACCTTTCAGTTTGAATAAAGCTCATAAACAGAAGGATTAATTTTATTTATTTTCCTTAAAACATCTTCAATCCTGTCTTTGCTGTCATTCGTGCTTATATAATAATCAATAAGCCAAAAGTATCTGTTTAAAAGCCTGGGAATTGTAGTTTCCCTGTTTTGCAAATCTTCATCAAACTGATGCTCAAGAGCGCTTATTGATTGCTTGAGCTTTCCAAGCTCAAGCACTTTTAGCTCTCTTTTTACATTAAAAACACCATATAGCACTCCATAAACAGGAATCCATTCTTTTAGAAGCTTATCATTAAATCCAAGCGACTTTACTCTTCCAATAAGTTTTTTTATAAGAAGAGACTCAAGAGAGTAAATATCTATGCTTTGCGGATCAATAAAAAACGCCTCCCTGAAGAATATTTTTGATGCTTTTACTTCATCAATAAATGCATAGCAATCTGCAACTTCTGCTATAAGCTCTGCATCTTCTGTTTTTGATTGCATTACTGTTTCAAGAAATTCAAGAGCGCGGCAGTAGTCGCCTAAATTCTTGTAACACAACCCAATCTTCGTTAATATTTCAAGATCATCAGCTCCATTTTCATATAGCTGATTATAGTGATGAAGAGCCTGATTAAAGACCCAGTATTTTATTGCATAAATTGTTAGCTCATCATCTGCTTTGTCAAATTTTTCCAAAAATGCTATAAAAGCTTTCCATTGCCGAAAAAGATAACTGCCTCGTTCATAATGGCCTTCTACAGTCTGGAAACGCATCTTTCTTTCGATCCAGAAATTGGCAAATTTAAGCCCATTTATGACAAATTGTTCATTGTAATCAATAGAAAATGCCTTTTCTATCTCAACTTTAGCTTTTTCAAAATCACCAGTCTTTAAATTATCTCTGGCAATTTGCAATAATGATGCAATACTCTCTTTTACATCAGTTATACTTTTATCCATAGTTTACTATTATATTATACTTGTCATAACGAAATAGTCAATTGAGCTTATTTTTTAATTGCTTTAATAAAAATAATTTGATAGTTTTAAGTATGTTAACAAGCAGAAAAGTGCAAATTTCAGCCTCGGTTTTGCGGGCAGATTTAACAAAAGTTGACAAAGCAGTCAGAATATGCGAAGATTCCGGGGTAGATTATATTCATATTGATGTGATGGATGGTCATTTTGTTCCCCAGCTTACATTTGGGAATAAATTTGCGGCGGATCTTAGAAAAATCACAAAATTACCTATAGATGTACACCTTATGGTCAATAATCCTGCTATTTTTATTGATGATTATCTTAAAGCAGGCGCAGACGCAATTTCGTTTCATCTGGAAGCAGATATTCATGTAAACAGGACGCTGAATGTTATAAAAGCAGGCGGGGCGCGGGCTGGCATATCTATTGTTCCTTCGACGCCTGTGGCAGCTCTTTCAGAAATAATAGATATTGTTGACTTTGTCCAGATTATGACTGTAAATCCGGGGTTTTCAGGTCAGAAAATCATTCACTCGTCTATAAGAAAAATCAAGGAATTGGATGTTATACGAAAATCTCAAAATCTTTCATTTGAAATATTTGTAGACGGCGGTGTTAGCAGCAAAACATCTGGAGAGCTTATAAACTTTGGGGCAGATGTTCTTGTAACTGCTTCTGCTTTTTTTGATGCTGATGACCCTAAAAAAGAAGCTATGTTAATCAGAGCCGGGGGCTCCGGTTTATAGCAATTTTGGATATATTGATTGAGGCATTTCTTGCAAAATGAATAAAAATTTTAAAAAAGCTGAAACGCATTTTAAACATGGAAAATATTCTGATGTAATCAGATTGCTCGAACCAGAAGTCTACAGATACAGGGAAAATGAAAAATTTTACTACTATCTGGGTATGTCGTGTCTTTTTCTTGGTGATTTTAGCGGAGCTAATTCCTACTTGCGAAGAGCGCTTCAGATACACCCTAATTCTGATCAAATGCTTGGGCTTGCGGTTGTTCATCTAAAACATCGGCAGCCAACCGAAGCTATAAGAATATGGCTTGATATTCTCGACAAAGATCCGGAAAATAAATGCGCAAAAAAATCCCTCGATATTTTAAGAAAATCAGAAACGTTTGAAAAATTCCCCGAAGATTTCCTTGAAAAAAATCTTCATAATTTTTTGCCGCATTTAAACAGAGTAAAACTAAACAGTTTTTTTCGTTATGCAAAAGTTGCTTTTATTACTCTCGCAGTTTTAACATCGCTTTTTTTTGCATCTAGCCATGTATTGGAAAATATGAACAGATCAAGAACTCATTTTCCGGAGCTTGCAATAAGCAGAAATATGAGCGATCTTGTGGCTCCAGGAGAATTCAGAATTGAGCTCCAGCCAAGGGAAATTGTTTCGATATTTGAGGCTGCAAAAAATCATTTTTTTAACAGCCGCTATAACGAAGCAAGAATAAATATAAATAAACTTTTAAATTCCAATGCCTCAGAAGCTGTAAAAGAAAGAGCGCGGCTTCTTGACAGCTATCTTAGAGAGCCGGACTTCAGGCATTTCAGAAATACAATAACTTACAGAATGGTAGCAGAAAGACCATATTTATATAATAACTGTTATGTAAAATGGTCAGGCAGAATAGCTAATATACGAATATTCGAAGATAGCGTATCTTGCGATTTTCTTGTTGGATTTGAGACAGGAAGAATAATCGAAGGAATAATAAATGTTACAATAGACTTCCCTGTTGTTCTGGATGAACAGTTTACCTACGATATTTTAGGGCAGCTTATAATCGAAGACGGTGAACCTTTTAGGCTAAGAGCTATATCGCTAAGGAATCATATTCGATGAGGGCTGTTATCCAAAGAGTTAGTAACGCATCTGTAAGAGTTAACGATGGCGCTTCTTCCCCGGGCAAAATTGCTGGCAAAATAGGGAATGGGGTTGTTGTTTTTCTTGGCGTGCATATTAATGATACTGAGCAGGATTGCAGTTATATTGCAGACAAAATATTGAATCTTAGAATATTTGACGATTCAGAAGGCAGGATGAATCTCTCGGTTTTGGATATAAAAGGCGAAGTGCTTGTTGTCTCCCAGTTTACGCTTTACGGAGATACTCGCAAAGGCAGAAGACCTTCGTATAACGATGCAGCTGCGCCGGAAAAAGGGTGTCTCTATTACAAAAAAGTTGTGGAAATAATTCGAAGCAGTTCTCTTAAAACAGAAACAGGCGAGTTCGGCGCGTTAATGGAAGTAGAGTATGTAAACGACGGACCTGTTACAATTCTTGTGGATTCGTTCAAAGAGTTTTAGAATTCATATCTTGTGAGTCCAAAGCAAACATCCACGCGTAATAAACTTCCGGGAAATGGGCGGCTATTATGGCGTTAATGTGACCTGTATCAATATATACAGATAACGATGCTCTTATAAAATTCATTGCTGTTGTTACTCTTCTGATAAATCTGAACATTTCCAGGATATTCATGTTATTCATTCTGGCAATTGATAAAAAAACATTTATATGCGCCAAAATATTGTTGTCAAAATTGTTTTCTTGCATGATTAAAGGTATTAGTTCATGGAAGCTGGAAAGATTCTCTGCGCCAAAGACATGAATAAATCGATCAGTAATATTACCAGCCTCCCAACTAATATAAGTATCGTCTGTTTGAACTTCAATTCTGTTAAAACGAAGCTTGGCATATGCTTTTAGAATATTTTGCCATCTGTTTACCCATATTTCAGTTGAGGGCGCTAATTCGTTGAGCAGCCACTCAACAATTTCAAGAGTATCGGGAAACATAATGAATGGATAATCTTCGCCAACTAATTCACGGTATATTTGGTTAACTCTTTCAGTTAGTTCGGGCGGTATATTGTTTCCAGCGGGAAAAAACAGATTAACACCGTATCTTGAAAAATTCCATTGCCGCAAGGGAAAAATATGAATTATGTCTGATGGGTGAATAATATTAAATATGTTATTATGCAAACTTCTGTCAGCATCATCGTTAAAAATAATATTATTTGGTGCAGCAAAAACATAAGCAAAAATATTATGAGGATCGAACTTAGTATTTAATGCAGCAGCAGTTAAATTGGCAACAGCTCCGCCTCTGCTGAATCCGGTTATCCATATTTTTACAGGCTTTTTTATTGCGTTATTCGCTATAAAACTATTTATCCCTGACAATACATCCAGCGAAGCTCTGTAAAAGCCTTCGTGGTATTTCCCGTTGTTACCTACATAAAAATTATTTGCCCATTGCGCTCCGTATTTTCTGCCGCGAATTACTACAGCAAGCAGTGTATGGACTTTGCCGCCGATAAACAGTTTTCTTTCTGCTATAGAAAAAGCAACTTTGCTTTCGCTGTTATTCAAGGAAATATTGTAATTATTAGGGGTGTAATTTGTAAAACCCAGGTTTTGAAGAGCATTTCTTAAATTCGCATCTCTTCCAAAAGTATCTTCGGGGTTTAGACCATTGGCACCCCAATATGCATCGCTTTCAACTGCAGAAGCTGATGCCAGCGCCAGCAGCAAAGATAATCTTGCAAGATCATGGTTATAGATGTAACTAGAGGTGTAAAAAAAACAGTCACTATAATAAATCTGACGGGTAAATTCATATTCACTGTTAATGAACCCTCGAAAAGTTATTTTTGTTGGCTGAAAGTAAGTGCCGGTAATTGAAGCAATATCTTCATTAAGTTTATTTTCTGTATTAATACACGAGATGAATATTAAAAAGGCTAAAGCTTTTAAAAAATATGGCAACTGTTTCATTATATCCTTGGAGTTTAATAATTATTTGCTATATGTACAAGAACAATTTTTGTCTTATTTTGTTACTTAAAAATTCAAAATTTTACTAAAGTTAAACCCATATAAAATTTATCTTGGCATACTTTGCCGCAAGGGTTACTCAGTTTGTGTGTTTTTTACCCATATTGCGAACTATTGAATCAAGCTGCCTGATATCTATTGGCTTGCCTGTAAAGCCTGAAAACTCATTGGCGTAAAAAATACTTTCTATTCCGTAGACTGTGCTGGCTGTAAGAGTATGATTGGAATATTCTGCGCATACTCAAAGACAAAGAGCGCGAATTGTGTTTGTCGTTTCGATTCCGTTTATCCCTTGCATCATGTGATCCGTAAAAACGGCATTGTAAGCCGGTTCTCCTCCGGTACTGCCGATTCGCGTTAATTCAATGGCTTTCTGTCAGCTTAATACGCAGTCACCCTGCATCTTGTACTTGTTGATCTTAATGAATGGATATGGCATTATGATAATGAGAGAACCCATATATGAATAAGAACGTTATATTTTTTTATTTTTCTTTGCTTTTAGCAATTATTAGCATAATTGTACATGGCAGCACATATTTTTTAAACGAGTATTATGGTGCATATTCTTTGGTTTTTATAATTCATATTTTAATTTTTATCCCTTTTGCAATAATGGTATTACAAAGGAAAAATAATTTCACGAATATATCAATAAAATCAAAAAATCCATATTTATCAATTTTAAGAATATTGATACCGAATGGAAATAATTTTATTTATGCTATTATAGGCATAGTATTTCTGTACGCTTTTATTAACTTTTTTGCAACGCTCTTTCTGCATGTCATCAATGGCGTACCGGAAATAATTGACGGAAAATATGTATTAAATCGCAAAGGGGAAATAACGGAAATAACCCAAGCCGAATACTTCATGCAAAAATTCCATGTTTTAAGATTATATTCCGGACATTGGATACTGTTTTCAATAATTCCAATGATATATTTTTACTTTAATAAAAAGAGGAATTTTTAATAGCACAGGAAAAACTCAAGTTTGAACAATTTCTGGAAACTGCAGATGCAAAATATCAAGTTTTTATTCAGGATTTGCATGCTAATTTGGCGGATAACGGGTAAGGTAACAATCGAAGAAAAGCGGCTTTTTTGCCTCTTATAAACATGGCAAGTCAAAAAAGTCAATCGTGAATTTGCTGTTCAGAAAAAAAGAGTGTGCTTGTCCGTATTTATGGAGAGAATGCAAAACATCAAATCATTTATTTACCGACGAAGCGAGAACCGCAGACAAGCTGCCTGGCGGTCGCTTTGCGCGTGCTTTGCACGTAATACCTTTTATTGAAAATGAAACAAAAGCAAGAGCAGTTTTTTAAACATACCAAATGGTCGGGGTTTTGCCAAAACATAGTGCTTTTCCCGATCTTTGGTATGTTTAGGGCAAGGGCGTATGGTTTAGAGCTGTTAATTCCGAAAGCTGTCCGGTATGTTGGAAACAGTAACGTAGATTTCCTGCCTGTAGTCATTAAGCACCGGCGAATTAACTTTGGCTGAATAGATAAAGAAAATTCTGCTCTCCTCGAGCATTGCGGGGCTGAATCTTCCTCGGTTTCTTTGTCCTTCTTCCAGCAGAAAAAGAGCATGCCTTAGCAGAACTGTTTCTGCATTTCTGTTATCAAGCAACGCTGTTTTTTCCATTATTATTTTTCGTAAAGTCGAGCTTTGGTAATTGGAAATATTCTTTAAAATAGCAAGAAAAGATTCTCTGGATGCATTAACAGATTCTTCATCATTAAAAAAATGGTCGAGCATAAGAAAAAGAATAAACTCGTTTTCATGAACATTATTGCCTCGCTGATAATATATATTATCCAGTAAAAGCGAAAAATTTCTGTCGTCGCGCTTTGCAATATAGGGTATGGCTCTTATTCTTTCCCCGAAGTCTATGGTGTTAAGATAATCGACTACTATTGAATCGTTTCTGCTGATGGTGTTTGTAAGCCATTCAAATGGGCTTGCAATATCCTGCGCATATATGTTCTGTATTAATGTGATAAAAACAAGCGCTGCAATAATTTTTTTAAACATTGCTCTATTATATAAATGCTTATTGTTCTCGTAAAGTAAAAATGTACAGAAAAAAGCAAGTTATGATTTTAAGGTTGGGAAATTGGAAGTACCTTTAATTTGGCAGCAGTACAGCGCTTGTATCGAGATTGATGGCTTGCGTTTTCCTGCGAGGATTACCGGAAAACACTTTTTTAGGAAGTAGTCATAAGAGCTCTGTTGTTTACCTCCTCGCCAAAGAAAAAAAATGAAAAAAATTAATAATTTTTCAAAAAAATTGAATCAAAATACAGAATTTGCCTGTTTCTGTTAAATAATAAGCATTGAAATTGTTTAATTTTTTTAAAATAAATATTTGATTGATAAACATACCTTTTCGTATGGTAATAATAATATTTTTAATTCTTTATTTTGCATTTTTTGCTATAGTTTTTTTGTTTGTATATCAGTTATAAAAATGGTGAGGCAGATGGAGTTTGTTGATAAAATTGCAGGCGTGCAAAGTGCGGCTATAATAATTATTTCTGTTGTTATTAGTATCATAGATATAAAAACTTATCGTATTCCGGATCTATTAGTAGCAGTCTTATTTTTCTTTTTAGTGGTTTTTGATTTTCTTAATGGGTATAGTTTTGTATTACATGGTTTGTTGTCGGGCGCAGTAGTTTTTGCAATGTTCTTTGCTGTTTTTTATTTTGTTGGCAGTATGGGTTTTGGGGATGTGAAATTTGCAGCAGTACTTTCTTATGGATTGGGGTTTATGGGCATATATATTGCAATGCTTTTTGCTACTGTAAGCGGTTTGCTTTTATTTCTTGCTGGAAAATATTTGTGGGGATGGAACAGGGGGACAAAGCTTCCATTTGCGCCTTTTTTATCCGGCGGTGCAATTTTCTCAATAGTGATAAGGCGGTTGTGTAGTTTATGAAAAAGTATTTGTTTAAAATCGCTGTCTTTGTATTTATTATAGTTGCGGCATCGCCGTTGCACGCACAGAGAATTAGCGCGATTGATTTTCGTAATCAGAGGATAACTGATATTTTGATGGCTCTTGCGGAAATGGGCGGCCGCTCGGTAATTGTGGATGATACTGTAACAGGAACAGCCACTTTTTATTTTAGCGACATGGAATTTGAAGAGGCGTTATCTCAATTTCTTGAAGCTTGTTATCTGTTTTACAGGAAAATAGATAATAATTATTATGTCTCAAGGATTTTTGTAGATTATAGTATTGATACAGAGATCTTAAATGTATTTGCCGAAGATGCAAATATTGAGGCAATAGTAAGAGAGCTTTCAAGGATTACCAACACTACTATTATATACGATGCTTTGCCAAGAGATACTATTTCAATCCGTTCTTTGGATACTTCTATTCCTGATATTCTCGATATTCTCATAAGAAGGTATCCTGATTTTTCTATTGAATATATAAACAACAGTTATTATATGAGAAGAGCTGCCGGCGTTGGCGCTGCTTCAAGCAGCAGACTTGCAGGCAATGCTATTACCCGCAGAGGTGATTTGTACTCCATGAATATCCCGCGCGGCGCTTTTTCTGCGATTCTTGCATTGTTGTTTAGAACAGCAGGCAAGGAATATTCAATGCTGCAGCGGGTCGATAGCAATATTGAGAATCTCTATTTTACAGATAAAACATTTGAGGAGCTGCTTCGTCTGGTTCTGGAGCAGGGGAATTGTGATTATGCAAAAATCGGTTCAATCTATTATATATTTGAGATTCAGCGCAGAGATGTTCTTAAAAAGCTCAAAGATACTATTGTTGTGCAGATGCAGAATATTTCGGTTATGGATGTAGGAGCTTTGCTTCCAAATGAATTGGGCGCTTCTTCTTTTATAAAATATAATGCAAATACCAACAGCATATATCTTACAGGAAGCCAAGAGGAGATAAATCCTATTTTGGATTTTCTGGCTCTTATAGATGTAGCAGTAGAGGGCAGGTATTATAACAGATTTGAAATTAAACATCTTAATGTAAAGGATTTTATAGCTCTTCTTCCAAGAGAACTTGCATCGAGTTCGCCTGTGATTATTCCTAACTCAAATGCATTTATAGCTTTGATTAGTGATGAGCTGAAACTTCGGATGAAAGATTATATCAGGCTGGTAGATAAGCGGCCGCACGGCTTTCCTGTGTATTTACGTTATATTAAAAGCGAGGAGCTGCTTAGATTTTTGCCTCCATCTGTTTCCAGAGAGGAAGTAGTTGTAAGTGCAGATCCTACGCTTATCTTTTTTACAGGCGCGAAAGAGAAAAAGCAATACTTTCTTGATGATTTAAAACTAATTGACAAACCAAAGCCGCAGATACGTTACCAGCTTTTGATAATACAGTATCAAAAGAGCGATAGTCTTACATTGGGAAATAAATCAAGCTTTGGGCAGTCTGATCTTGATCCGCAAAGAACTTTGTCCGGCGCTTTTTCGAATCTGCTAAATATAAATTTTGATATTGTCTACAAATTTGGGTATCAGCTTGCGCTCCAGTTAAATATGCAAATAGGAGAGAATAAGGCAAGAGTTCTTGCTGATACAACCCTGAACGGGATATCGGGTCAGGATATAAGATTTGAAAACAAAAACACTTTTAGATACAGGGATGTTGCTCTTGATCCTGAAACCGGAAGACCGTTATATACTGGAATTACGAGGGAGATTACATCTGGTTTGTTTCTTAATATCAATGGCTGGGTGTCTGGAGATGGCATGATTACTATGACTGTGCGGGCAGATATCTCCAAACAGGCTGATAATGGTCAGGTTACTACTACTGCAATGAATCCTCCGCCTACATCTGAGCGGGTTGTAAATACACAGGTTAGAACAAAATCAGGAACGCCTATAATTATTGGGGGGCTTTTGCAGGTGGAAAAAACAGAAGCCCATTACAATTTTCCTGTATTGGGCTCTGTTCCTCTTCTTGGCAGGCTATTTCGCAATACAACTATTTCTGAAGAAACTACAGAAATGGTTATATATATTGTTCCTTTTATTCAGCGCAGTACGGATAGTTTTTTTGACTTTGAAAAAAGGAACGAGGAATATTTTAACCGGTATATATTGCGAAGGACTTCGTAAAAAGGTTTTATAGTGGCAAAGCCGTTTGTATCTTTGAAGGAAAATATTTTTAGTCTTGATGAAACTACTCAGCCTGCGCTTCTTCGCGACCCGCATTCGCGTGTCGCTGCGCCGAGCGCAACATCCATACCCACAGGTGGCACTTTGTTGCAGTACCCCAGAGAGTTTATGAGTTACATGGGGGTAGTAAAAATATCTGAAGATGAAAATCAGGTCTCTGTTGCCATTGTGGAAGGAAGCAGCCAGAGTGTTTATGACTATATGGAGGGATTTCATCTTCCGAAAAAAACTAAATTTTACAATGTAAGCAAGTCTGAGTTCGCAGCATTTATCGGTAACACAACGAATGTTGTAGCAAAAGAAACAAA
>JGI20163J15578_10000047_pt1 | contig 44721 bp, 25 predicted proteins | sample TergutCu122P1_FD_15578 | JGI IMG/M metagenome (IMG submission 15578)
TTCTCATTGTACCATAGGAGGCTCTTTTGATGTCCTCGTCGCTACTGCTTATTCCATTCGCCCCAGCTTAGCTGGGGGATTAGGATTATCATTCATTATCCTTTCATGATTTTTTAACTTTAGTTCCTTGTTAAGAGGACGTTCAATTAAACACCTCGTTAAGTGCTCTGCACATCGACTCGTACTTTCGGTCAATCCAGATAATCTCTTAGCTTGCGACTTCGACTAGGGTGGCGCAATTTTCTAAGAGCCTTAGCTTCAATTTGACGAATTCTTTCTCTGGTCACATCAAATACTTTGCCAACCTCCTCTAAGGTTCTTGCCCGCTCATCGTCCATGCCAAATCGCAATCGCAATACTTTTTGCTCTCTCTCCGTTAAGGTGTCTAGCACTTCACTTAACTGTTCTTTAAGGAGAGTCTGCGCTGCCGCCTCCACAGGCACAGGAACATTATCATCTTGAATGAAATCTCCTAGATGGCTGTCTTCCTCTTCTCCGATTGGAGTTTCTAAAGAAACAGGCTCTTGAGAAATCTTCAGAATCTCTCTTACCCTCTCCACTGGCATTTCCAATTCTTTTGCTATTTCTTCGGGGGTTGGCTCCCTTCCTAATTCTTGAAGAAGCTGTCTTGAAACACGAATCAGCTTGTTAATGGTCTCCACCATGTGTACAGGAATTCGTATGGTTCTTGCTTGGTCTGCAATAGCTCTAGTAATGGCTTGACGAATCCACCAGGTGGCATAAGTGCTGAACTTATACCCTTTGTGATAATCAAACTTTTCTACTGCTTTAATTAATCCAAGATTTCCTTCTTGAATTAAGTCTAAAAACAACATTCCACGTCCTACATAACGTTTAGCAATACTTACTACCAGACGAAGGTTAGCCTCTGCCAACTCTTTCTTGGCATCTTCATCTCCCTCTTCTATTCGTTTTGCTAACTCAATTTCACGGTCAACATTCAATAAGGGGACTTTACCGATCTCTTTTAGATACATCCGAACAGGATCCTCAATACTCACTCCATCAGGAACAGACAGGTCAATCTTCTCCACATCAACCTCATCTTCAGCAGTAATTAATACTTCCTCGTCTGTTGGAACATCTGTATCAGCACTAATTCTTAAAACATCTATTTTATTATTCTCCAGATAATCAAAGACTTTATCCATATGCTCTGGATCAAGCTCAACATCAGTAAAAAAATCATTGATTTCCTGTAATTCTAGGATATTATTCTTCTTTTTTGCTAAATTATGTAGTATTTTTAAACGTTCATCAAATGTTATAACAATGTTCTCTTCCATGGTGTTCTCCTTTTACTTGTGTTTTTTTTTGTGCTTACTCTGTATCCTAAATTAATCTTCTGACTTTATATTCTGCCTTTCTTACCACTCTTCCTTCCTCATTAATTCCTCTAGCAATCGTTTTTCCTTAGCAATCCACTGCCATTCTTTCATATCATTTCCATCTGCCTCTTGCCTTCGCTTTTCCAAGCTGCTACTTTTTATCTTTATAACCGCTTCTTTTAAAGCTCTATCCTTATCTGCTGAAGATTCAATATCCTCCATATCTCCATAAAACAAAGCAGCAACTTCACTGTGATCCTCTTCATCAGTAAAATGATTGATAATTCCAGATGGGTTAACTTTCCCCTCCTCTAACTGCTGATAAAGTAGCTTTGCTACGGTTTGATACTGCTCTTTAGAATAGTCCTCTGGCTGAACATAATTCCTAACTTTATGATAATTGTTTTCCTCATTAACCAATGAAGTCAACACTAGCTTCTGCGCATTTAACAGTCCATCTTGTTTTCTTTTTCGTTCACTTGAATTTGGGGTATTATCACCTATTCTATTTTGTGGTTTTGCTAGTCCTTGGCTAATGGCTGTTTTAATCACTAGATTTTTCAAACCTTCTATTGATGTACCGTAGCGCTTTGCTACTGATTCAATGTAGCTATTTCTTTCTATCTCTTCCTCAAATCCAATTAACCGAACGGCTACCTCCTTAAAAAATCTAGTCTTATCATCTGGATTTTCTAAGGGATACTCTTTTGCTAGCACTTCCAAACCATACATAAAGCCACTTTGTGCCAGTTTAATTCGTTTTTCGAATTCTTCCCTTCCAAGATTGTTCAGAAAATCATCAGGATCATTATATGGCTCCAGGTTTACCACCCGTGTAATTAACCCAGCCTCTGTAAGTATTGGAATACTTCTAAGGGCAGCTTTCACCCCTGCTTCATCACTATCATAAACCAAATACACTTCTTCTACATAACGTTTCATTAAGTTAGCATGACCATAAGTTAAAGCCGTTCCTAAAGTTGCTACGCTGTTGGTGTACCCCTGCTGGTGAAGATGGATCACATCAAAGTAACCTTCACACACTAAAAAATATGTCGTTCTAGAAACTCTAGCCTGGTTGATTCCATACAAGTTTCTACTTTTATCAAAAATGGGAGTCTCAGGAGAATTCAAATACTTAGGCTTACCCTCTCCCATTACCCTTCCTCCAAAGCCAATCACCTTATTGTTAGGGTCCATAATAGGAAACATAATCCGATTCCAAAACTTATCATAATTCCCGTGTTTTTCATCGGTTTGAATCAATCCTGACTGACGAATCAATTCTTCGGAGTGACCTTTTTCCCTAAGGTATCGATACAAATCGTCTCGATATTGACTGGAATATCCCAGTCCGAATCCCACAATCATTCGATCCATAATCTGACGACTCCTTAAATAATTGTAGGCATGAGCTCCTTGATCGCTTTTCAGCATGAAATAAAAGTAGTTTGCCGCCAGTTTATTAATTTCAAACAATCGAGTTTTCAAATCTGCTTTCTCTCTCGCTTCTTTTGAATACTCAATCTCTGGTATGGTAATGTTATTTGCCTCGGCTAGGTATTTTATCGCTTCAACAAAAGTAAAATTCTCATAAGACATAATAAAAGTAAATACATTGCCACTTGCCTTGCACCCAAAACAATGATACAGCTGCTTATCCCTAGACACATTGAAAGAAGCTGTCTTCTCATTGTGAAAAGGGCATAATCCCAAAAATGAATTCCCTCTTCTATTCAATTGTACATAGTTGGAGATAACATCAACGATATCACTACTTGACCTTATCTCTTCTACCAAATCTTCTGGGTAGTACATATTTTCCCTCTTCTCTGTTTCACTTTACCTTAACTACTTTTATGTTGAATATATTTCTTTTCACTTTTCTTATTGTCATTAAGTAGGTCGTTCTGTCTAACATCAGTCACCCCATCTTTGTGGGATAAAATACTTCTCATACATCTTGATGGCATAATTGTCTGTCATACCTGCAATATAGTCACAAACGGTTCTATCTTTACTCAACTCCAGTCGTTCCATGGTCTGGGTAAACTGCACAGGAATCAAATTAAAATTACTAAAAAAATGGTGATACAGCTGTTCGATTAGATTTTTGGCCTTCTCCTCCACCTGTCTGGCTACAGGGCTATGATAAATATTCTCATAAAGGAATTCACGTAGTTCTAGGAATGAGTTCTCTACTTCTTCACTCATGGAGATCACTGGCTTGTCCATGCTATTAATGATCACATCTTTCACTAAAGTATCTATTCGATGACCACTTGTATCTCCTAACACTTCTATAAACTTTCTAGGTATCTCCTCTTGCTTTAATATCCCCCCTCGAATGGCATCTTCAATATCATGATTAATATAGGCAATCTTGTCAGACAAGCGCAGAACTTGTCCTTCTAAAGTGCTTGGCATATTCGATGTTCGGTGATTCAGCAACCCATCTCGAACTTCTTTCGTTAGATTCAGCCCCTTGCCTTGATTCTCCAGATACTCTACCACCCTGACACTTTGCTCACTGTGCTTAAATTCATAGACATGATCCAAAGCCTTCTCCCCTGCATGACCAAAGGGAGTATGCCCTAGATCATGTCCTAGAGCAATGGCTTCTACCAAATCTTCATTCAACCTTAAGGCTTTTGCAATGGTTCTGGCGTTTTGAGACACTTCTAAAGTATGGGTAAGACGAGTACGGTAATGGTCTCCTTTAGGTAACAAAAATACTTGGGTTTTCTGGCGCAACCTTCTAAAAGATTTAGAATGCAAGATACGATCCCTATCCCGTTGGTATATAGGGCGAATGTTGCATTCCGCTTCTACTCTATCTCGCCCCTTGGACTCTTTGCTAAAAGCAGCATAGGGGCTTAGATATTCATATTCTCGATTTTCTACTTGTTCTCTAATGGTTAGCATACTCTCTCCAATGCACAAAGTTCTCTAATATATATATTCTGTGCATTAGTTTTGTTTCCTTTTCTATTTTAAATTTTTATAAACATTAATTGGATTTACCGCTAACCCTTTGCAGGTTGCGAATCGCTTGATCCACTTCATCAACCGCAGTTTGGAACTTCTCATTTGTTGAGTATAGATTGCGTTTAGGTTTTTCTTTATGGTTTGTAGCATTTTTCTTGATGCTCACAACCTTTACATTCTGTTGATTCTCATCCCAGTCAAATTCCATTTCTTGCTTTTGGGTATTATTAACAGAGGATATACCTCTGGCATTTATAGCCTCTTCTTTCATTACCATCTCATTCTTCAAAGCATCTGTCTCTTCAAGTAATTCTTTTTGAGTAATCCCCGCTTTTTGAGTATTTGCCAATAATCGAAGTCTCAGTTCCTTCTCATTAGCAATCTCTTTATTCAATCTTTCTAGTTCACCAATATATTGATCCTTTAGATTCACAACCTTCCGCTCTACTTCTAATAAAAAGACCTGTTTCTTCATTTCTACTTCTGATAATGTCTTGTGCTCTTTTAATACAGATTCTGCTTTTGAACGTTCTAACAGATATTCTAACTCTTTCTTTTCTAACTCCAACTGATTTACCTTTTTATCTACTTCTGACAAATAGATCTTCTCCCTGAATTCTTGTTCTACTCTTGAGGTATTCACTTGATACTCTAAATCCTTCTTTTCCGACTCTAATTTAATGATTTGCTTCTGAAGTTTTTCCACATCACGAGCATTTTGATTCTTTAAATCCATATATTTTTGATTGGCCATTTCCACCACCTTTTGCTCTTTTGATGTGGCTTTTGCTAGAAGTTTTTGCTCTTTCAACTCTGCTTCAGACTGCATTTTTTGTTCCCTTAGCTTAAACTCTATTTTCAAGCGACTCACCAAAGTGCTCAACTCCTCTTTTTCTAAAGCTAGTCGACTTATTTTCTCCTTGTATTCTTCCGCTTCATTGACCCTTCTACTTTTCAACTCTTTATATCTTTGGTCTGCTATCAATAAATCTTTTCTCATATCAGATGATATTTTCTGAGCCATTGATTCTGCTTCCGAAAGGATGTGTTGCTCTCTTTTTTTCGCTTCTTTTATAGACTCATCTAGATGAAGTTCTAACTGTTTCTTCTCCATCATAAGTTGATCAACTTCACTTTTAAGCTGACCGATTTCATTTTCCTTTCGTTCCTCTATCTCTTGAACTTCAGATAACATTTTCTTGGCTTCTAAACTCATTTCATTCTTAAGCCTATCTATCTCAAGTTCTTTTTGCTTTTCAACCTCTTTAACTTCCAATAAAGCCTTTTGATTGTTCGACTCTATTTCGCTATTTAATCTGGCAATCTCACGTTCTTTTTGTTTTTTAATCTCCTTCATTTCTGACATAGCTTTTTCTATATTTGATTCTATTTCACTTTTCAGACGGACTATCTCAATATCTTTCTGCTTTTTAATCTCTTTAGCTTCCTCCATAGCCTTTTCTACGTTTGATTCCATTTCACTTTTCAGATGGGCTATCTCAATATCTTTCTGCTTTTTAATCTCTTTAGCTTCCATCATAGCCTTTTTTGTGTTTGATTCCATTTCACTTTTCAGATGGACTATCTCAATATCTTTCTGCTTTTCAATCTCTTTAGCTTCCGCCATAGCCTTTTCTGTGTTTGATTCCATTTCACTTTTCAGGCAAGCAATCTCTCTATCCTTTTGCTTCTCAATGTCTTTAGCTTGGGCCAAAATCTCTTCTATACTTGATTTCATCTCATCTTTCAGTCTCGTATTCTCAAGTTCTTTTTGCTTTTCAACTTCTCTAACTTTTGACAAAGCTTTTTGAGTAACTAGGTTCACCTCTTCTCTAAGTCTGACTATCTCTTTATCCTTTTCCCTTTCGCTTTCTTTGGCTTTTGAGATAATCTCTTGTATGCTTGTCTCAACCTCTTCTTTGAACTTAGATATCTCTATATCCTTTTGCTTTTCAGCCTCTTGAACTCTTAAGGAAGCTTTTTGTAGCTCCTCTTCCATCTCTCTTTCAAGTCTAGTTAGTTCAATATTTTTTTCTTTTTCAGCCACCTTTAATTTTAGCAATAATTCATTAATCTTTGCTTCTGCCTTTTCTTTAAGATTTATTAAATCTCTACTTCTTTTTTTCTCGGCACCCTGAATAAACTCAGCTAATTTACGTTCCTTTTCCTCAAGCTGAACTTTTAGGAATATAATCTCTAAATTCCTATTTTCTAACCTCTCTTGGTACTCTTTTGCTGTGATCTCCAAATATTCTTTAGCTTTCGCAAGAGTCCTTTGAGATTCATTTCTTCTTTTATGAAGTTCATCGTTCATATTTTGCTGTTTTAATTCATTCATCTGTGGTGCTCCTCTTCATAAAATTAACGTAATTTCGGTGGTAAACTTTCATTTCCCCACATTAAAGTATCCCTTGATAATAATATTCCAAATTGACATATTCTTTAAGTTAAGGAGCAGAAAGAACTAATATATCGTTTAAAAGTTCTGGATTTTCTCTCGCCATCTCCATTCTCGCCTCACCTTTTCTCGACACAACATTACCAAAAGAATTACCAAGATATCCCCCAACAATTTTCCCTGGTGGACCAAGAGAAGAACCGACGACCACTCCTACATATGAAAAAAATACAGGAAATACCGTGCTTCTAGCAGTACCAAGAGCTGCTTCAAACACACTAGTATCTTTTTCTTGTAACCTCTTATTAAAATCTAAATATACACTAACTCCAAACAACACCTTGCCTGCTCTATCAAGCACTGTTTTCGCCCCCGCTCTACCCTTATCGAATCTCGACACATTTTGAGGAGTACCACTCTCCAATAACTGCACTGTAGCTTGCCGCCATTTATCTACATATACATTATCTACAATAATATATTCCCCAATACTACTCACTATTTTTAAACCATCCAAAAACCATTTCAACACCTGGTAACTATCATCTTCACAAGCCTCACAAGTTAGACCTGAGGGGTCAATATATTTCAAAGGGTTGTTAACGGTATAGCCATAAGAATTACTACTCTGTTCTATAGCTAATGGGTCAGGTAACAAACCTATAAATTGACTAGGTACTTCTGTGTAAGCGCTTTTAGCACCAAAAATCATATTATCAGTATTCCAGTGTTTATCTCGGCTTATGAATCTTCCTATTGTAGGCGAATATTCTCTTGCTTGTGCATACACGTCATCTGAAACATTACATGTTTGATATCCAGAATAAGAAAAAGGTTGGTGCTTGTTATTATAATGCTTCGAAACACTTGATGTTTTATTTCCAAATTCGTCATACTCAAAAAGACCTATTTCTGAACCGAACTCACTTAACATTCGTATAGGGCTACCCATTTCATCAAGCAAATAAAAATGATAACCTTTTTCTATTTCATCTATCGATAATAATTTATTATCCCATACATAGGATATTACTTTTTGATTCTCACTTCTTTGTAACAGGTTATGATATTGCTTTGTAAAATCTAATACATCTTCTACTTTCTTAATTACTTTACCATGCTTATGATTAGAAATTTCCTCAACCATATCTAATGTTACTACTTGATTATTCTCGCCAAATTCCATTTCAACTTTGCCCACTCGATGTCCTAAACCGTTATACCTGTAAGAAACCCCTGATTTCTTTTCATAGTTATAAACTTTTTCTACTCTATTTATAGCGCCAAAACAATACAGATAAATAGGATTGCTATTCTTGTTGATATCCGTTAAATTTCCACGATTATCATAGGAATAATTGTAAACATCTTCATTATCTATTCTAGAAATTAGCTGATTCAAAACATTGTAAGAGTATGCCGTGTTTTTCCCTTCTTTCCCTAGAGTGCTCTCTTCCACTAATTTGATTCGATTGCCATACCCATCATAAATGTATGTCTTGATTAACTCATCACTTTTATATACTTTTTCTAATCGATTCAGCTCATCATATTGATACTTAAACCACCCTTTTTGTTTGCTTTCTTCTGATAATCCACCTCGGTTTTTCTCCACTCCAACCTTATTTCCACGTAAGTCATAAAGCAAGAAATAACTATCCAGATATTCTTCTGAATTTTTATGGGAAAACCATTTCAATTTACCTGCTGAATTATATTCATAATAAGTGGCAATATCATTAGAATAATTCGCCTTACTCAATCGTCCAAATTTATCATAGTTATAATTAACTTCCTTCTCGTCATCTATTGTTTTTTTGAGATTTAACAAATCGTCATACTGATACTTTACCTTTTTACCACCAGGGTATATAATCGCCTCTTTAACATTCCCTGTTCTCCAAATATACTCTATTATTCTTCCATTGTAGTCGGATATCTTAATAATTCTTCCTAATGAATCACGACTAATTTTCGTCGTTCCTAACCAATCTTCAACTTTGTTTAGTTGATACGATGAATCATACCCATACTTTACCTCTCTGCCATCAGCATACTGTATTGAAGAAATATCTCCACAAACATTGTATCCATATTGTGTTGAAAGCCCATCTCCATCTATTTTCTTTATTAATTGACCTTTTATATCATAATAAAATTCTTCTGCTTGACCTAAAGCATCAATTATCTTTTCTACTTGACCAGAAATATTTCGTTGATACCCCGTAATTCTAACACTTGCTCCTTTCCTATTGATTTCTATAATATCTTTCAAGTCAGCGTCTAAGTCAAAAGTGTTGCTTTGTTCTAACATTTCCCTATCATACTTTCGGACTTCTATTAAGCGATCACAAACATCATATTTATATCGAGTTTCATTCTTTAAAGCATCAATTACTTTAGCTACTTTCCCTGTTAAGGTATATTCATAGCTTGTTATGTTCCCTTCTTCATCAATCTTAGAGATTATATTCCCAATTGAATCATAACCATAAAGTGTACTTGAGCTTGTTTCACCATTTGCCGTTATTTCTCCTTTATAAAACTTTTCTATTTTGATTATTCGATTCAATACATCATAAGTATACTCTTGATAGTTGCCGAGTCTATCTATATGATTTTTGAGATTACCATTGTTATCATAATCAAAACTTTCGTATGTTCCATCAGGGTGATGAAGTTTCCACAATTGCCCACCTTTTTTATATTCAAATCTAGTTCTTCGTCCTGCTTCATCGATAACTGAATCAAATCCACCTAAGGGAGTATATGTATAGGTATAGCATTCATTCAACGGATTTCTTTTTTCTATCAGCCGTCCTGCTTCATCATATACAAAATGAGTCGTATTTCCTAAAGCATCTGTTTCACTGGTGACCTGCCCGTCTGCATTATAAATATAATTAATCTTAACTCCGTCTTTGTCCTTTATCTTAATCAGTCGATTCAATACATCATAAATAAACTCGAATTGATTGCCCTCTTCATCTATCAGTGAAGTATAATTCCCATTAGGATCATACTCTATCTGAGCCTTTCCGCCATTAGGTTTTTCAATAGAAGTTATATTACATTCTTTGTCATATCCTATTTTAGTTTTTGCTCCATTAGGCTCTTCTATCTCTTCCAAATGCCACATAAGATTATAGGATAGCTTAGTTTCTCTTCCCAATTGATCAATAATCTTCGTAGGTTTTTTAAGGTGTCCATATTCCCACCTCTTACTACTTCCATTAAAATTAATGAATTGAGTTAACAAACCTCTATTATTGTAAACATAAGTTTGTACGTCTCCAATAGCATTTTTAATTTGTATAATATTCCCTTCTGTATCATATTGGAAACTTGTTTCATTTCCATTGCCATCTATCTCTTTAATTACCCGATGTAAAGTATCATATTGATATTCAGTAGCTACTCCTACAGCATTAATTATTTTGGTGATGTTCCTATATTTGTCATAAAATAATTGAATCTTGCTACCGTCAGGCAAATTAATAACCTCTGGTACTGCTTTTTGAGCATATTCAAAAGTAGTTATGTTCCCTAAAGCATCTTTTGCTACTGACAAGTCACCATTTTCGTCATACTCCAAGTTAAACTTTTTTTGCCCTGCTATTGTTATGCTCTTTATTTTATTGTCATCTGTGTAGTCATATTCTGTTACAATATCCAATGCATTGCATTCAGTTACAAGATTACCTTTGTCATCATACATATAATTTGTCTTATTATTGTTTTTATCGCTCACTTTAATCCTTTGGTTTTTATCATTGTAGTAAAAATACTCATAACCTCTAGGGTATTTCACTCCTATAGTTCGATAGAGATGATCCTTCATATAAGTTATCTTACTGCCATTTCGTTCAGTTAAAATCGTATCACCATTGTTTTCATCATACTCATATATCCACTCTCCACCATCTTCACTATGTTGTTTTACTACACGATCTTTAATATCAAATTCACTATCTATTAAGCAAATTCCGTCTTTATTTATAATTTTGGATAATCGTTGCAAATAGTCATAAAAGTATAGAAGTTCCCCACCCTTAGTATCAACATAAGATGACAGCACATATGTATTATGAGCATATTTCTTATATCTATAGTAAACTGCTCTGCCCGTATGATCCTTTACTGCTACTAGTTTTTTCACTCCAACGATTTCTCTTTTCATTTGGGCACTAGGAACAATTTTATAAGACGGCATTTCTTCATAAATAAAGTTAAACTCACCACTGATAGAGGATACTTTGATGAGTAGACCTTTATCGTATGAAAACACAATTTCTTTTCCATTACTATCTCTATGCAATATAGCATTCCCATCCTTATCAAATTGATAGCAAGATTTATCAGGATATTCTAATAAATACCCTCTGTTCTCCAATGTTTGAAATTCATGACTCTTAATACGAGTTAACGTTGAGTATATCCCCTCAACAGAAGTATACTTGCCATTTTCGTCCAGCCAATAAATCTCTTGTCTACCATCTTCAAATAAGATTTTCACACCACCATAAGTTAAATCAGGAATTATCTTAATTTCATAGTTATGAACCCACCCTTTTCCAAATATTCCGCAATAATCCGTTTGAACATTATAAAATCGTTTAATGGAAAGAGGTACTGCGCCACCTATTTCTAAATCAGTGTGTTCATAAATGAAGTTTCCTGTAGCCATATTTACCGGATCTCCAGCAAAAACACAAAAGAAACATCTTCCAGCTAGTATTAAACCTAGAAGTTCAAGATTTCTACTTGCTGGAGTTTGTCCATCTTCTGTAATATAAATCAAACCTCCTTTTTCACATATCATATAAGCATTATCTACTAACATCGCAAATAGGTCTGGAGAAATCGGATTCATTCCACTATGACCTAGCCACTCTCCACCTGTAATCTCTGGTTCACAATCTACTTCAGAGTCTCCTGTTTCTAATCTTGCTCTACATTTATCAAAGTAAGGAGAAAAGTAAATGTCTTTCTGAGTCACTACAGGAGCTCCATTATAGGTTATACTTGTGCTACTATCTTTTAATAATGCCGGACACGACTCACCCATCATTAGAGTACATCTTACTTGTGCTCCTACGACTACAAATTTATTTTCAGATGGTGGAAGTACAAACAGTTCATTTCCATGTTCATCTTTAATGGAAATTTGATTTCGATTAGTCCCTTCAGCCACTTTGGAAACAATATGAATTTCTTGGCTTTGTTGTTCTCTTCTACTAGCTTCTTGAGTGGCTTCTGTCACTTTATCGACAATTTCTTGACTCATCCAACCGCCCATTTTGTCCCCCTTTCTTTAAGTAATCAATAAAATACTCGCTTGTTATAATATTTTATCTACATTTTCCTCACTATTATATCAAACGAAATCCTTTCTTTTCAGCATACTCCAGTCTATAGAATAAACCTCTTCACCAATTGTTCTGTTATAGCTGCTTGTTTAAAATTAATAGCAAGCACTCCAGACAGAGTGGTACATACCGTCCCGAAAAAGAAAGTTAGAAAATTGGATTCATTAAAAAATGCGATAAATAAAAATACTCCAATAATAAAACTGCCTATTATTGAGGTCAAGGCAATGCTCTTTCTATTGGAGGCTTTGCTAATCACCTCTTTCATTTCATTTTGACAACTCACCTCAATGGATTGATTATATTTCTTAAGGTATTCATCTTTTGTGAAAAATGAGTTTTTTAATGGTGTTTTCCGTCCAATCAAGAATGCAATCACACCTATTAAAAAACCAATTGATATTAAAAAGAGTCTAACTTCAACTGTAAGATTGTTTAAACCTTGTAGCTCAACCCATTCTCTAATGTTAGGTACCGCCACTGTAGCAAAAAGTACCGCTCCACCTATAATCCATGATTTGTATAAGGATGCTGTTAAATATTGATGTCGCGAGTACATGGTTAGCGAATCACAATCAAGGGAATATTTTTTGTGTTTTTTTACATCGTAATGTATTTCCATTATGGTGTCTTTAATCATATTTTTACTATTCCTTTCTCTTCGTTCAAACAATAAGCATGTCGAAAAACTTTCTATGACTCTATATACCATCAGTTTCATAATTTTCAAAAAATAATTTCAACTTCCACTAATCTACCCTCACTTTTTTACCAATCTAAAAGTTCTTTAAATCATAACTCAAAATACTTTTTTCTCTCCTGAAAATATCATTACTCAATTCCATTTTCCTGTATTAACAATCGACAGTGACTAAATTATCCCCTTTGAAATATCAATCATATATCTTCTTTCTGTATAATCATAATATGACATTCTTAAAATGTTAGGCTTAAATATTTTCATCATTTCTTCTATTCTCTCTTTACTCATAAAATTTTTAGCCATTATTACGGATAATATTGCTATTTGGACAAGTCATTCCAATTTATAGCTTCTCCAATTTCTTCCACTTGTGAACTCACGTCTCTTATATCACTTTTTTTATCCGTACTTCCTTTTAAATCTTCTTGATCATTTGGAGACAAATTGCATTCTCTTGTAGAGTTATCAACACTATCAAAATCTTTATTTCGATGTAGTTCCAACACCTCCTTTATTAAAGTGATATTTTCATGATTTATTACTAACAAACCTGATAGAACGATACATAATGTTCCCCAAACAAAAAATATAAAGGTAGAATTGAGTAAAAAAATATAATATAATATTAACCCTATTATAATAATCACTGGTAGGATAACTACAGCACCTTCCCTCCGCTTCATAGCCATTTCAATTATTTTATCTATCTCTAATTTTTTTGTAATTTCTTTTACATCACAGTGGTTTTTTACATACTCTATTTGAGTAAGGTATTTCATTTTTAATGTTGTATTTCTTCCAATAATGAAGCATAGAAATCCAATGACAATTCCAACTAGCACTAAAATAATTCTCTCGCTTGTAGCCATATCGTTTAACCCTTGCGCCTCGATCCAGTTTGCAATATTTGGATAAATAACTGCTATAAAAAAGACACTTCCACCAATCAATAAACTGTTAGCCTTTACTCTAATAAGGTTATGGTGATAGGAGTACATTTTTAAAGTAGTACTTTCCAAAGAGTAGGTTCTTTTGTTTTTTCCGTCATGATATATATTTATCATTACGCTATCTCTATACATCTTTCCCTGCCTCCTTTCTTCTAAAACAACTTTATTAAAAATATTATTCTTGATGATACTATCGCTCCAAACATATACGAGCATATACTTTGAGCATTAGTTGATATCATTGACTAGGCCTATACCATCCTGTACGATCAACCTCCACTCTAGGCGTCGGATTACGAATTGCATCAACAGTTCCTTCAAATATTTCTCCACCAAGAAACGCACCTGCTATAGTACATATTATCACTACGCCACCAATAACAAAAATATTCGCCGTCCATGCCGAAATATATAAGCCTGCCGCCGTTCCCGCTTTAGCTCCAGCCCATCCACCAACAGCTCTTGAAGCTGTTATACCTGTAGCCATAAGTCCCGCTTCTAAAGTGCTAGTTTCTTTCTCTTGTATTCTTTTGTGAAATTCCATTATTCCGCCTGCTACCATCAGAACCCAACCACCATACCTTAAGCCAGCCCTTACCCGTTGACTATTTGTCATTGTGTTATAACCGAAAATGTTATTGTTGTTGAATACCTGCCAAACCCCACCCTTAAATGCTAAGTCTGCTCTATATTTTACACCATACTTTATCGCTTCTTTTGCGGTATCAACTGTCCATTTTGGTATTCCACTGCCTTCTTCTCTAAGAAAATCACAAACCTCACAGGTGAGCCCTGTTGGGTCAACATATAGCAATGGATTATTTATGGCATATCCATACGAATTATTGCTTTGCTTTACAGCTAGTAAATCAGGTATGTTATTTTGCAGAAAGTTAGGAACTTCCGTAAATGCTTCATTATCACCATAAATCATATTTTCTGGATCCCAATGCTTATCTTGACTGACAAATCTTCCTCTTGTAGGCAAATATTCTCTAGCTTGTGCGTATAAACTATTTGATATACTACACAACTGGTAGCCCGTATAACCAAATGGCTGATGATTATCTTCTTGTATTTTTTTATCAAACAAAATATCATTACCAAACTCATCATAGTCATAAAGCTCTGTTATTACATTGGAATCATTCAACATTCGAATTGGACTACCTAGCTCATCAAGAAGATATCTCTTAAAGTTCTCTTCATTTCCTTGCAGTGATAAAATATCGTAGTCCCAAATATAAGAGGTTATATTTTGATTTTCTTTCCTCTGCAAAAGATTTTTATATTGTTTTGTCAAATCCAAGACATCTTCTATCTCTTTAACTGGATTAAGCCTCATCTGTTCAAATACTTCTGCAGACACTCCTAAACTCTGCATCACATCTATGTTATTGAACTTCCCTTCCATTTTACCGATTCGATGACCAAATCCATTGTAGTTGTAAGTTGCTCCCAGTTGCTTTTCATAGTTTATTGCTTTTTCAAGCTTATCTAATGAACCAAAATAATATTGATGAGTGAGATTATTATTCTTATAGCTTTCAACTTGATTTCCTCTTTTATCATAAGAATATCTTTGATAATTCTCATTACTGTCTGCTACAGTGATTAATTGATTTAAAGCATTATAAATGTAATTTACTTCCTTTCCTTTTTCTATTAAACCTGTTCTGTTCCCATATCCATCATAGCTGTAACTTTTTATAAGTTCTCCAGTACAATATACTTCCTTTAGTCGATTTAACTTATCATATTTGTAGCTATATCTCCCTTCTTGTTTACTTTCCTCTGGTAATCTAGCTCTATTCTTTTCTATTTCTACTTTGTTTCCTAATATGTCATACATAAATACATAACTATCTAAAGTTTTATTTAAAGTATTGTGAGAAAACCAAGAAAGTTTTCCTGCTTGATCGTATTCATATAATGTAAACAATTCATTACTATATTGCTTCCGTGCTAATTGACCATAATCATTATAGTAGTAATCCACCTCCTCACTATTTGTCACCTTTTGAAGGCGTAAAAATTTATCATACTGATATTTCACTTCTTTACCATCAGGATATATTACACTATCCCTAACATTTCCAGTCCCCCAAGTATACCTAATCGTTTGCTGATTATGATTCGTTAAACTTATTGTTCTTCCTAAAGCATCATATTTTATACTTGTTGTCCCTAACCAATCCTTCACTTCATTCAATCGATGTAAAGAGTCATATAAATATTCAACTTCTCTTCCATCACCATACTTAATTGAAGACACATCACCATAAGGAGTATAATCGTACTTCGTTCTATAACCGTCTTTATCCAACTTTTCAACGATTTGGCCTTTCTTGTTATAATTGTATTCTTCCACCTGTCCCAGAGCATCCGCTATGCTTATTATCTGACCTGAAATATCTCTATGATATTTAGTAACTCTAAATCCTGCCCCATCTTGATTCATCTTTACCACTTGCTCATAATCTGTATCAAACATTTTTGATGCTTCATTATCTGTATACTCGCTACCAATCTGTCTAACCTCAACCAATCGATCACATAAGTCATAGCTGTATAACGTTCTATTACCTAAAGGGTCAATTACTTTACTTAACTTTCCAGTTAGAGTGTATTCATAAAATGTTACATTTCCAGCTTCATCTTTCATAGAGGTTATATTTCCAACAGAATCATAAGAAAAACACTTGCTTGAGGAGATTTCTCCTTTACTTATACTGCTTTCATTATACAGCTTTTCTATTCTTATCACTTGATTCAATGGATCATAGATGTATTTATTAGTGTTTCCAAGTCTATCCTTATGAGCTTTGAGATTTCCATTACTATCATAGTCATAACTCTCACATATGCCATCTGGATGGTGAAGCTTCCACAGTAATCCACCTTGTTTATATTCATAATAAGTTTTTCTTCCCGCCTCATCGGTAACAGATTCAATTCGCCCTAAAGAAGTGTACGTGTAAGTACAACGCTCACTTAATGGATTTATTTTTTCTATCAACTGTCCTGCTTCGTCATACGTAAAGTAAGTAATGTTACCCAAAGCATCTTTCTCACTGGTAATCTGGCCATCTTCATTGTAAGTATAACTAATCTTTGCTCCTTTTTCATCTTTTATCTTAGTTAATTGATTTAAAGCATCATAAACAAACATAATTTGGTGACCATCCTCATCAATGACAGAGGTATGATTTCCATTAGGGTCGTACTCTATCTGACTCTTTCCACCATTAGGTTTCTCTATTGATTTAATGTTACATTCTTTATCATATTCTATTTTAGTTTTAGCTCCATTAGCTTCCTCGACCTCTTCCAAATGCCACATTAGATTATAGGATAGCTTAGTTTCTCTTCCCAATTGATCAATAATCTTCGTAGGCTTTTTAAGGTGTTCATATTCCCATTTCCTACTGCTTCCATCGAAATCAATGAGTTGAGTTAACAAGCCTCTATTATTGTAGATATAAGTTTGTACGTCTCCGACAGCATTTTTAATTTGTGTAATATTCCCTTCTGTATCATATTGGAAACTTGTTTCATTTCCATTGCCGTCTATCTCTTTAACTACCCGATGTAAAGTATCATATTGATATTCAGTAGCTACTCCTACTGCATTAATTATTTTGGTGATATTCCTGTATCTATCATAAAACAATTGGATTCTACTACCGTCAGGCAAATTAATATTTTCTGGTACTGCTTTTTGAATATACTCAACGGTAGTTATGTTTCCTAAAGCATCTCTTGCTACTGATAAATCTCCATTTTTGTCATATTCTAAATGAAACTTTTTCTGCCCTGCTATTGTCATGCTCTCTATTTTATTGTCATCTGTGTAATCATATTCTGTTGCAACCTCTAATGCATTACATTCAGTAACAAGATTACCTTTATCATCATATATATAATTTGTTTTATTATTGTTTTTATCGCTTACTTTTATCTTTTGATTGTTATCATTGTAGTAAAAATGTTCATATCCTCTAGGGTGTTTAACTCCTATGGTTCTATTGAGATGGTCTCTCATGTAAGTTGTCTTGCTACCATTTCGCTCGGTTAAAACTGAATCACCACTATTTTCATCATACTCATATATCCACTTTCCACCATCTGCACTGTACTGCCTTACTACTCGGTCGTTGATATCAAATTCACTGTTTACTAGGCATATACCATCTTTATTTATTATCTGATTTAATCGTTGTATGTAATCATAAGAATATTGTAGTTTCTCCCCTTTAGTATCAATATAAGATGACAATACATATGTATTATGAGAATATTTCTCATATTCATAGCAAACCTTCCTCCCTGTATGATCTTTTACTGCTACTAATTTATTTACTCCTGTGATTTCTTTTTCCATCTTATCACCTGAAACTATTTTATATAATGGCATTTCTTCATAGATAAAGTTCAGTTCACCACTGATGGAAGAAACTTGAATAAGCAAATCTTTATCATATGCAAATATAATTTCATTTCCATAACTATTTTTTTGCAGCATAAGTTTCCCATCTTTATCAAATTGATAGCAAGAATTATCAGGATACTCTAACAAATATCCGCTACTTTCTAATGGTTGAAAATCATGCATTTTAATTCGAGTTAAAGTAGAGTGTATCCCATCATTTGAAATATACTTTCCATCTTCATCTAACCAGTAAAACTCTTGTCTACCATCTTCGAATAATATTTTCACACCACCATAATATAAATCCGGAATAATTTTCGTTTCATAGTTATGAACCCATCCTCTTCCAAATATCCCGTTATAATCTGTTTGTATATTATAAAAACGTTTAAAAGAAAGAGGGACTGCACCATCTATCTTTAAATCAATATGCTCATAAATGAAGTTACCTGTAGCCATATTCACTGGATCTCCAGCAAAAACGCAAAAGAAACACCTTCCTGCCAGTATCAAGTTCAGAAGATCTATGTTTCTACTTGCTGGAATTTGCCCATCTTCTGTAATATAGATCATGCCACCATTTTCGCAAATCATATAAGCATCATCAACTAACACTGCAAATAAACCAGGGAAAAGCCATCTTGTTTCATCATATCCCTGCCATTGTTCCCCTGCTATTTGTGGTTCACAAAACGGTTCTGGAACATTAGTAATTCTATTGCGATCATTTCTCATCAATCTAACTCTGCATTTTCCTAAGTTAGGTGCAAAGAATGTATCTTTATGAGATATCAATCGCCTCCCATTAACGATTTCATTTGCGCTGGTTTGCACTATTCTTGAGTTGCTAATTCCTCCTAGCATATGAGTGCACCGTACTCCAGCTCCTAGCACTACATATCTTTGCTCAGCAGGCGGAAGTGAAAACAACACATTCCCATCTTCATCAGTAACTTCTACCATATGACGACCACTAGGGAGAAGAACTGAATTAAACTCAATTTCTGTCACTTGACTTTGTTGTTCTTCCTCTCGACGACGGTCATGAGCTGCCGCCCTAGCTTCTATTGAATCTATATCAGGCATCCTTCAATCTCCTTTTCATATTTCACTTCAATACTTATTTCAATCCATTTATCTTTAATTCATATAATATATAATTATTATTCAATATCCAACCTCGCCTTACGATTTGCCACAACAACAGGAGAATCTTCACCACCCAACCCTGCTTTGAGATTTGTTATTCCTCCTGCAAATTCACCAGCATTCAACACGTTTTTACGATTGGATCCATTCCTATCAACATTCTCCAGCACTGCTTTTAGATTCGAAGCAATCATTGAACCATTTTCGCCTCCTGTCACTGCTTTAAGATTGGTAATTCCTTCTACACTACTCCCCACCTCAAAAGTTCTTCCTTCATGGCCCAAGGATATGCCTCCAGCTTTCAAATTAGACGGTCTTGCCTTTAAAACTTGTCCTACTTTAGGAATAAAGAATCCCCCATTATTAGTGAAGTTCCCAGAAGAGGAAAGCGACTTTGCAATGGAACTACTTTCAATTTTCTTCCCTGATAAGGCCTTATTCATCCCCATAATCATAGGTGCAGATGCAATTGCTGGTATTGCCCCAAGTGCCAAACGACTTAACTTTCCAACAAGGGAAACTGCCTGCTCTTCCACAGCCTTTTTTGCTGCTATTTTAGGCATGGCTCCTAAGGCTCGATTGGCAAACTGTATGTTCTTTGGATGTCCCTTTGAGGCAGGTCGTCTTGGTGGCACTCCAATAGCTGCTCCTACTCTGCTATGAACTCCTGATGGGGCAAAAAGATTAAAAGTTTTACATAGTTCTATATTCGACTGATTATTTTGCATTAATATTTGACTAGATGCTGTAACTGTTAACTGCCCCGTGCTCATAGATATATTCCCATCAGCATTCAGACGTATTCCATGAGGAGTTCTAAAGGCTATCCCTTCTCCATCATCCATCACAATACTAGCGGATTGGCCTTCTCCTCTAACAATCATTCGTTCTGGGTGCAAACCTAACATCTTGTCATGTGCAGTAATAAACTCTCGATTAGGCTCATTACGATAGACGCCACTTCCTGAATTAATTCTAATTAACTCAGTAGCAAGTCCATCTTTTTCATCATTTGTTGAAAATGATAAGGTTACCAAAGAGCCTACCTCTGGCATAATATAGTTAAGGTTACCCACTTCTGGAACCCAAGGCCATGGATAATCTGCTTTCTCCACGAAATCAAAGAAGAATTGAACATATACTGACTCCTTTTCAATCTTTCGAATGATTCCTTGTAGCTTTGTTCCATGCAAACTCTCATTGTAGCTAAGTTTCTGCCACAATAATCCTGACCCCCCAAAGGAAGTGATATAAACTAACTCACCTTTTATGAACTGTATCTTTCGCTCATAAGCCACCAGTGACTGATTGCGAAACTGCAAGGTATCTCCTATCTGCCACAATCTGTCATGCTTAAATCTAAGATAAGCATAACTTCCTCGCTGTTTTTCATCGGCATAACCACCATCTAGGTAGTAAACATTGCTAAAGCCATACTCCAACACTTCACCGCCATTAATATTTCTTTCAATACCTCTTTGAATACCAAAATGAATATCCGACCCACCTGTTGTTAAGTCTGCATAGATTGGACAATTAAACTGACTTGCCAATCGCATGCAAAATTCCCAGTCTGTTTCTTCATATTGAAAAAATGGTCTTCCAATAGAGCGACTCCTATCCATATGCCATAAAAATCTTGCTCCTACTTCCTCTGTTACCTCATCTGCAACCTGCTCATACGACAATGAAATTTCCTGAAAAGATCGATACTTCTTCTCCTGCTCTAAATCAATGCTATAAGTTATTCCATGAATGAAAGCAACTAACACACTATTTTGAAGCTCATAAGTTATATTTTTAACCTTACCTGAGAAGATTAACAAAGGTAAGTTTTCGTCAATCCCGTCAAATATCTGTATTTGATGCTCTTGATACGCAGTAGTTAGGCTTTCTATCTGAACACCTTCCGGTAAGATTGCTTTTATATACAATTTCCCATGTTCATTTCTTTGTTGATTAATCTCCATCTCCAGTAGCTGTTCGATAGGAAAAATCCATTCTACGGTTAAACGCTCATTAATAATTGACTTTCCAGTACGATTACTACTTATCACTTCTTTCTTATTTGCTATTGTATTTTGACTCTGGTTTCTTTTAAGGTTGGTAATGCTTTGTGCCTGATTGGCTTTTAAATTGGAAACCATTTGTGGCTGATTGCCTATGCGATTAGCAACACCTTCTATCTGCCTTGCCATAAAATTAGCAACGTCTTCTGTCTGCCTACCTATACGATTAGTAGCTCCCTCTACCTGACTTGCCACAAGGTTAGAAATACCTTCTGCTCGGTTAGCTTTAAGGTTAGCAATACCTTCCGTCTGATTATTTCCCAAGTCATTAATATTTTCTTTTCGATTACCTTTCAAGTTATTTACCATCTTGATTCTCCTCTGAATTGACCCATTTCACTTCTTTAAGTCCAATCCCAATCATATTTCTTCTCAACATACTTTCCACTAATTCCAAGCCCATGAAAATACGAACCTTATCTTCAATTAATGATTTCACCAATGCTGGAGCATTCTGCTTTTCCATAACGGATGGATGGCTTTGTCTAAGATAAGGTACGAAATAGCTTCTACTTGTTTTTTTCTTATTATTGAATAAAACTACCCTTTGAAACAATAAAGTAGGTTCATACATCTCAATCACTTGCTTAGCCTCTTGACTCACCATGAAACAAGGGTACATGATTATATCTGTAAAGACCATTCCTGGAATGTTTGAAAGCATAAACATCTCATATTGGGAGATGGATTTTGCTCCATTAGCATCTAACTTCCCAAACCAGTTTTCTAATCGAGGTGGCGTAAAGTTTTCATCTACTTCTATCATAAAATATTCCATCTCTTAAAGCTCTCCTATCTCTTGTATGTCACCCATTTCCTCACCAAAAAAGACTTTTATTCCACCCTTGTCTTCTGTATTTCTTTCTATTATGGACTTGAATAATATTTTGCTGGACTCATACAACTTCTCCATTAAGACCTGACGAATCAACTCATTCTCCATATTTGTAATGTTAACAAACTTTTCTTTTGCTCTTTTAATAAGCCGTTCTAATTCCCTATCTGCCTCTTGATACAGCAAACTTAGAGAAACCATCTGATAAGGTGGATTCCTCTCCATAAAAGGTTCACCATCATAAACAGTAAATTTGAATTTATGGCTTTTAGTAATATAACTACTTCTTAAAAAAGAGATAACAAGACAACTCTTTTCAAGTGGTTTTAACTCTTTAGATATCCATTGGAAAATATCCTGTACTTTCACAAACTCGCCATTTTCTAACCACTGCTTATGATTGTCGACCACTTCATTTATGTCTTCTTCAATCCATCTGAGCATTTTTTCTATTCGTTCCATAATTCTTCCTTTATTAATTTATTTTGCGTTTCTTGCTATTTTCGATACTATCTATACCAAATAATTAGCTACACTTCCTATAAACTAATGTATCCCATATCCCCAATACAACTGAGTTCCACTCATAATAATCTTTGGCAGGACAGTTGAAGCTAAAATGCAAGATATTTCCTTCCACAATCCCCAAAAGCATCATATTATAAACTGCACTTTCCTTTACGTCTGTATAAAAGTCAAACCAACAACCGTCAGTCTTTTCTAATCTCATACACTCGCTAAGTGCTACTATCTCGCTCCCTCCTTCAGCCAAGGTCTCTTTCACCCCTGTGGCTAACAAGTCAATCGACTTGATTTGCGAATAAATAGGAAGCAGGTTAAAACCAAAATCCGCATCTAACTCTTGAATTGTGAAGAGCTGCTGTGCTCGAAAAGATGAAGAGTACTTAATACGTGCTTGTTCTTCCTTCAATGGTTCACATTGAATAGGTAATAGAATAGAATATTCCTTTGCAATCTCCTGCCTTGTAAACTTGATTCTTTTCTCGCGGATATATATTACACTACCTAACGACAGAAATTTTCCTTTCAGTATTTCTTTTTGTTCTCTAACAATTTGCTGATCTAAAATATCATAAACACTCATCGTTGGTCTCCACATCATCGTTGAAATACTCATTTGTTTTCAGGATTCCTATTTATCTCTCCGAAATCCTAATTCTATTTTCTAACCTAGTATCCTAATATCTTCAAAAGGTTATTCACCTGACTCCCATTTGCTGTGGATGTGCTTGTCATCACAATGGTATTATCTATTCTTGATATCACTTCATGGTTACCATCAAAAGTAATTGCAAATCGATTGGTCCGTATAGAAGCAACGAACGATCGAGAAGAGGGAAATCCATAGGCTGCATTCTCCAAACGGTTTCGCTCCCGTGCATATGACATTAAAGCGAGTACATTATCTTCATACTCGATGAACTGTATTAGAATAAAATCATCTGGCTCTGTCCAAAAATGAATTTGTGATGCTATCAGATATGAAGTCACTCCAAAAGTGTCCGCCACCTCAATAAACATCATATCTCGGACTTCAAAGCCTTGATCCTCCATACGTAATGTAAATTCCTGTGAAGTTAGTGGTGTTCGCGAACCACCACTAGCAATATGAATGGCTCCAAACAATAAAATAGGAATGATTAGCAGCGCCGCAAAACGAAAGATTCCCTTATGCTTCCTATTGAGTTGGTATACATCCGTCTTGGTTATTTTATCACCAATCTTAGATTTCGTAGCTAAGAGGATGAAAAAGTCTACAAACCATAAAAACACAAAAAGGTTTCGAACAAATAATTTATATTTCGCTGGTATTTTTGGGGATACCACTTCTTTAGATGGAGTTGATTCTTGAGAGGAAATTTCTCCTTCTCCCCTTTGCTGTTCCTTATTTATATTTCCCTTCTCACGAACCCCTATTCCTAAAATAAACTTCCCTAGGCTCTGCCCTTTGATGAAATCTCTTGAAGCATAAAGAAGGTAACCTAATAGCAAGAAACTAAAGAACAATCCACTCAGGCGCTGGCTATAAACGATAATTCCCAACACAATAATAACCGATATAACGAAATGGTCAATTAGAAAAGCCCAAAATCTTCTCCCTACCGAAGCTTTTTTAAAGACCTCTTGCTGAATGTTATCTTCGAATGAACCTTCACTTGCTTGTTTATTTTCAAAGGAACTCTCATGTATTGTTACGATTTTATTTTCTTTTCCCATATCTTCCACCACACTATTATTGATATAATCATTTTCATACTTTATCTTGTTCATTTAACTTGGATACCTGAATCCTAAGTGTCCTGAATCCAATCAAACTATTCTTCAAGAGGCTGATTCCATCGATTTAACTCTTTGAATTCTCGCAACGCACTTTGATAGTTTTGAAAGTCATGCAACTGCATAACCCCTTTTTCGTAATCGTGAGTTCCATCTGGCTGGAATAACATCACAACTGCTATCCAACCTTCACCAGGCTCATATCCACTTACCAACCCTCTTCCTAAATAAATAGATCGCCCATAATTATCTGTGCTAAAAAAAATAATATAATCATCAGCAGAAAATCGTGCTGCATCCCCTAATGCCGTCCGATAAGCAGATACTAGCTCGCTACGACTCATCGGTCCATCTTTTCTACGTGTAATAGGAACTCTAATGGCTCGTTCTAAATCTAGTGGTTGATTCCAATCGTTAAATCTTTTTAGCTCTTCCACTTCTTCAGGTAGATAATCCAAATCTTCTAAGATAAGCGTCCACGGTTGTTCACTTGATATAAAGTTATAATGAGGAATGAAATATACATAACTCTCATTACTTTTTTGACTGATTAACAAATTAAATGTACTCAGTCTTGACCCTGGATCTTCAGAGTAAATAAATAATTTTCTACCATAATCGTCTTCTTCTAATACTCTAATTGTAGAATCAATTCTGCCAGGACCGCTACGAATAGCAAACCCTCTCTGTCCTAGCAATGAATTCATCGCAATTGTATAAAGCTCTGGGTATTCACCTGTATAAAAATATATAATGTTTGGATCATCTTCTACTCTTGGTGTACAGCCTATTAACAACATAATTAATACAGTTAGCAGTGTCATCAATAGCACTCTTTTATTCCTCGCAATTTTATTCTTCATTATCTACTCTGTCACCTTTCTTTTAACATCGAGCTTCTTTTCTGCTATTCGTCAATTCGGACACCTTATTCCCAAAAGAGATCTATATCTATTCAATATGTGCTCAGGAATATTTCCATTCTCATCAGCATGCATCATTAATAATAATATGCCATCTGCTATCCCCAAAGCCTCACCAATACTTAAAGAACGTATCCACTTGTGATATAAGATTCCTTGTCGAACCATTCCAGGATCTGGTTGATTATCACCAAAGCAAGCTCCTCCAAACACATGTGCTAAAATCTCCCAAGGTTGATGATCATAATGCACAATACCTTGTCCAAAATAATTTAGTGAAGGCAAACCAATCAAAGCATAGTATCTAATCCGCCCTAACTTTTGATGCTCAATATAATGCCCACCTTCATGCCTAATAGTGTTTGGGCTCGTTCCATGAGGGGCAAGCATAATCCTTCCAAACGAACCTGGGTTGCCATTTGGTGACCACCGAATGACAAACTGTCCATTGTACCACGAAAAAAAGTTTGAATCTGATACCACATATGGATTTGTATTAGATATATTAATGTTAGTTATATCTTCTATAACATTAGCACCCGCTTGCCCTACATTCTGAATACCTTCAACTGCTCTCTCAATATTAGCCATTTGTACATCTGTTCCTCTAACTTGTATATCAACCCACTGTTCAGCAATCGGCTCAAGTCCTTGGCTTATCGTATTCCATGTATTTGACAGCCAATTCAAGAATCCACCTCCTTGATCTCCAGCCACCTCTGGATAGCAATGGACACAACAAGGTACCATACCATCCAAGTCCACATATTTCAAGGGCTGGTTCCAACAGTAGCCATACTCATTCATGCTCACTGGATGTAAAGTATTTCCCTTCTTTACGTCTGTTCCTGTGAATCTTCCCACTTGTGGCTGATATTCTCTTGCTTGAGCATAGTATGTTCCAGCAATATTATCTCTTTGGTATCCTGTAAAAGCGAATATCTGCTTATCATTCTGGTAAACATCTGAAACCAACTGTCGGCTGTTCCCAAACTCATCATAACTATACACTTCTTGCTGTGGATTGGTCTCACCTATTACACGAATCAGGCTTCCTAGTTCGTCCTGCAAGCACTGCTGAGTTCTACCATCATCCCTGTTGATGGACAACAGGTTGGAATCCCATACATAAGAAGTGACCTCTTGATTCTCTTTCCTTTGTAGTAAATTATGATACTGCTTTGTTAGGTCAATAACATCTTCTATTCGCTTCGTTGGAATCAAGTCCATCTGTTCCAGCGTTAACTGCGAATGTAGATAGATTGGTGTTCCTTCCGTTTTCTCCACTCGATGTCCTATGCCATTGTATTGATAAATTCCTCCTTGCTGTAGCTCTTGATTCAACACCTTCTCCAAGCGATTCAATGGTCCAAAGTGGTACTCATGAGTTAAGTTACCATTCTGAAAGGCGGCAATTAGATTCCCCCGCTTATCGTATGAATAACGATTGCTATTTCCATCATCGTCTACAGTAGACAGTAACTGATTCAAAGCGTTATAGGTATAGTTGGTGGTCTTCCCCCCTTCTATTAGCTGAATTCGATTCCCATAACCATCGTATTGATAGGTTCGTATTAACTCTCCTTTGTGATGCACCTCCTGTAACCGATCCAGCTCATCATAGTGGTATCCATACCTGCCTTCACTTCTACTTTCTTCAAGCAAACCTTCTCGATTAGTTTCTCGTGCTATCTTGTTCCCTCTTACATCATAAAAGAGGCTACAACTCTCTAAGCAATTTTCATGTGTGTGGTGAGAAAATCCAAGAATCCTCCCTCTGATATCATATTCGTACCTTGTATACAAATCATTTGGATACTGCTTTTCAACCAAACGACCGTATTCGTTATATAGATACTTCGTCTCTTCATTTCCATCTGTCATTTTTTCTAATCGTAATAACTGGTCATATTGATAGTCTATCTTCCTACCATCTGGATAGATGATTCTTTCCTTCACATTTCCTGTACCCCACAAGTGGTTGACTTCCCTTCCATGATGGTCTCGTACCTGAATGGTTCTCCCTAATGCATCGTAGGCAATACTTGTTTTCCCTAACCAGTCATTGATTTCTTCTAACTGTCTAAGGGGATTGTAACTGTATCGCACTTCCTTACCATCTGCATATTGAATGAAGTTCACATCACCATGAGAGGTGTAACCATACTTAGTCAGATAACCTTCTTTATCTATTTTCTCTACTAGCTGCCCTTTTTTGTCGTATTTATATTCTTCCGTTTGCCCCAAGGCATCGATTACCTTTTCTACCTGCCCAGTAAGGTTTCTCTCGTACCTTGTAATGTGGAGGTTTGCTCCTTTTTGATTGGCAGCGATGATTTGTTGCAAATCTTCATCAATTCCTAAAGTAACCCCTCCTTCCTGTAACGAGCTCTCTTGTAATGGACTCTCAAATTGACGAATTTCGATCAGTTGGTCTCGATGGTCATAGGTATAAGCGGCCACATTCCCCAGGGGGTCAATCACCTTGGCCAACTTCCCTGTTCGAGTGTGTTCATAACAAGTGGTGTTTCCTGCCACATCTGTCATGGAAGTCACTCGCCCCATAGGATCATAGGTGAAAGTCTTCTCCCTTTGGTTCTGCCTCCCATCCTCTAACCAACTTTCTGTTATCTTTATAACTCGATTTAAGCCATCGTAGGAATAGGTCTTACAGATGCCTAAACAATCCGTAATCGTATGTATATTGCCATTGTCATCGTAGGTGTAACTCTCTATGGTATTATCTGGAAAACACGCTTGTAACAACTGGCCTCCTGGTCGATAAGTGTAACTTGTCTTTCTCCCTGCTTCATCAACAATGGTTTCCAGATTCCCTAGTGGAGTATAAGTGTAATAACGACACTCTCCCAGTGGGTTTCGTTCTTCTATTAACTTTCCCACTTCATTGTAAGTAAGAATAACAGTATTTCCTAAAGCATCAGCTACACTGGTCACCTGCCCATCTCCATTGTAAGTATAACGAATGACCAGCCCTTCATCTCTATTCACTTCAGTCAATCGGTTTAGAGCATCATAAGTAAACCATGTTTGATAGCCTTCCTCATCCGTCACTGCTGTTTTGTTTCCATTGGCATCGTACTCATACTTAATCTCGGTCTCATCAGGTTTTTGTACGGATTCCAATAGATTCTGTTCATTGTAACCAAATCTTGTAATTGCACCATTGTGCTCAATAAGTTCAGATAAATTCCACATCACATTATAAGTCATGCGGAGGATTCGTCCCTCTTCATCGATGATTTTAGTGGGGTATTTTAGGTATTCATATTCCCATTTAATACTGGCACCACTAAAATCCGTTATGCTAGTAACCATATTTCTCTTGTTATAGGTATAAGTGCAAACATCTCCCAAAGCATTTTTAACTTCAGTAATGTTTCCCTCTGTGTCATATTGATAATGGGTTTCATTTCCATTCCCATCTGTGGTTTTGCTTACTCGATTCAGTTGATTGTATTCATATAAGGTTTTCACCCCTCTACTATCTACTACTTGTATCACATTCCCACGTTCATCATAGGTTAGATGTACAGTGCTACCGTCTGGCAGTTGAGTGGATTCTACTCTGCCTTTTCTCAAGTAAGTAAACTTTACTTTCTGCCCCAGAGCATCCTCTACAACATAGATATTTCCTTCTTTATCATACTGGTTTTTCACTTTTATCTTTCCACCCACTAAGATGGCGGCAATTTTGTTATCCTTGGTGTAGTCAAATTCTGTGGCAATTCCTAAGGGGTCTACAACAGAAACAAGTTTTCCTTCTTCACTGTAATGGTAGGTGGTTTCACCTCCTTTACGATCCGTGGCCAAAGTCCTTTGATTTAATTCATTATATTTAAAGGTTTCACGCCCCACAGGATAAGAAGCTTCAGTGGTTCGGTATTTTCGATCCCATTGGTAAGAGGACTCACTTCCATCTCGCTCAATTAACTTTGTGGTAGAAGTGCTTTTGTTGTAGTCATACTCCATGACTCCTCCATCAGAAAACCATTGTTTCACAACACGAGATTCCAGATCATAGATATTGTCCAGTGACCGATAACCTTCTGGGTTAACCAATCGACACAATCGTAATCCTTGATCGTAAAAATACTGATAGCTGTTCCCTTTTGTATCTGTGTAAACTCCTAACATATAGGTATTAAAAGCAAGATAGTGATGCTCAAAGCGAATCTCCCTACCAGTATGATCACGTACTGCAATCAATCGCTCTTCATCTTCATATACAAAGTACAACTCTCCACTGATGGATGATACCTTCGTCAGTATTTCGCCATCATAGGAAAAGGTTGTCTCTCTTCCCTGTGAATCTATTTTCAAGTTGAGCTTCCCTGTATTGTCAAAATGGTAAGTTGTCTTGTTAGGAAATTCTAGCAAATATCCATGGTCTTTGATTTGATAATGTTCCCGATTCTCAGGTCGAGTGATAACATTACCAGTGTCTGTAGAGCTCAGATACTTCCCTGACTCTTCGTCTAACCAAAAGTGTTCTTGATGTCCATCTGCAAATAGAACACGAATACCACCGTGATTTCTGTCTTGGGAAAGTTGTATTTCATAATTGTGAATCCAGCCTTTTCCCAACACTCCTTTATGTATGGACTTTCCATTGTAAAATCGCTTGAATTCAAGTGGCACTTCACCTTCAATCAGCATATCCACACAGTCATATATAAAATTTCCTGTAGAAAGATTCACTGGATCAACACTAAGTAGGGCAAAAATACATTTTCCCAGCATCATGTCTATCCAAAACTGTGTATCCGCACAGAAAGGAATCTGTCCATCTGTAGAGAGAATCAACAAACCAGGACCTGTGTCGCATTTCATGTAAACTTTATCTATAGACAATTTGTGTTTGCCATTACTCGTGGCATCATCGTAATCTTTCCACTCATTATCTTCAATGCACGGAATACAGGCTCTTCCTTGGATTTCACATCTGTCAAATGGCGGATAAAAATCTATATCAGTGTGCACCAGAACCGTTGCACCATTGACACTTTCGGCACCGCTACCTTCTGACATTCTAGAATTGCTAGTATCTCCCTTCGCACCTGTACAAAGCACAAATGCCCCCGTTACAGCAAATCGAACACCATCCACATCCATATAGGTGGGGCGTTGTGGTCCTTTCACTTCTCCTTGAGGTTCAGAGGTACCAAGGGGAAAAGCTTCTAGATCACTATTTATTATTCCTAGTGTGTTATCATTACTCATCTAATTTATCTCCTTATGCGTTACACTATAAATTACTTAATTTCGCTCTTCCTTAATATTAATAAATCATTACAAAGCTCTTTTCACCTTCCTTTAGGAATTCGAAAACCACCATTGTTGGTGTGATTTCCTATGGACGCGAACGCTCTTTGAGAGACTTCTTTATCAACTTTCTGCCCTGTTATGGCAGCATGCATTGTCTTTAACATAGGAGCCCCTGCAACTGCAGGTATAGCGCCTTTCGCCTTCCGAATTATACCCTCTAACACTGAGTTGGATTGTAAGCTTTTCTTCTCCGGAATGCTTCCCAATGCCACATATGATAATCGCAATATATCTATACTTTTTTCTGTAGCAGGTCTTGCTTTTTTTAACACTTTAGGAACGTTTCCTCCCGTTACTGCAGTGCCTAATGGTGCAAATAAGTTAAAATTCTTGCATAGCTCAATATTGGATTGACGATTCTGCATCAATATTTGCTGGTCAGCCACTACGGATAGCGATTTGGTCTGTACAAGTATGTCTCCCTTAGCACTGATCCGTATCCCATGTGGACTTTGCAATAGGATGCCCTTATTATCATCCATGGTAATAGTTGCCAATTGATCTTTCCCTCTTATAATCATTTGTCCTGGATGCAAACCAAGCATTTTATCGTGTATAGTAATAAACTCTCGATTTGGTTCTCTCTGATAGACACTACTGTCCGAATTAGTTCTAAGTAAATGAGTGGCCAGACCATCCTTTTCATCATTCGATGAAAAAGACAACGTTACCAACGAACCTACTTCTGGCATGATATAACTTAAATTCCCTACCTCTGGAACCCAAGGCCAGGGATAGTTCGCCTTTTCTTCTGAATCAAAGAAAAATTGAACATACACAGACTCCTCTTCTACTTTTCTGATTATCCCCTGTATCTTCAAACCTTGAAAAAGTTCATTATAAATAGGCTTTTGCCATAGTAACCCAGTCCCTCCCAAAGTAGAAATATAAACTAGTTCACCTTTGATAAATTGAATATTTCTCTCATATACCATCAAAACCTGATTACGAAATCGTAGCGTATCTCCCATCTGCCATACTCTATCATGTTTGAACTTAATATAACCATAGCTGCCTCGTTGCTTTCCTTTTTCATAGCCACCTTCTGTATAAAATTCATTACTAAACCCAACCTCTAATGTTTCGCCATCATCATTATTTCTTTCAATCCCACTTTGCATGCCAAAATGGATATCAGACCTTCCTGTTGTTATATCTGCAACTATAGGGCAGTTGAAACGACTAGCTAAGCGTTTGCAAAAATCCCAATCTGATTCTTCATATTGAAAGTACGGTATCCTAATAGGGCGTTTTTTGTCCATATGCCATAAAAATCTTGCCCCCATCTGGTCTGTTATCTCCTCTGCAATCTGCTCAAAGGGCAATGAGATATCCTGAAAAGAACGATATTTCTTTTCTTGTTCTAAATCTATGCTATAGCTGATTCCATGAATACAAGCGACCAATACCTTATCTTTAAATTCATAAGTTACTTTTTCTACCTTTCCATAGAATATTGCCACCGGTAAGCCTTTATCAATGGTATCAAAGATTTGTATCTCATGTTCTTGATAGGCATTACTCAGACTTTCGATTTGAACTTCTTCAGACAACAATGTTTTTATGTATATCTTTCCATGATCGTTTAACTGGTGAGTAATTTCCATCTCCAGTAGCTTTTTTATTGGGAAAATCCATTGAATAGTTAGCCGCTCATTAATGATGGCTCTTCCCGTAATGTCACTCCCTATTATTTCTCTCTCATTTGAGATAGTGTCTTTCAATGGAGAGGCTTTTAGATCTCTTAAGGCAACTCCTACTCGCGAGAAAGTAGCTCTATCTTGTGAATCAATACTCGCCTCAAGATTAGTAGCGTTTTTCAATCGATTTGCCTTAAGATTAGTACCATCTTGCAATCGGTTTGCCTTAAGATTATTAGTATCTTGCAAATGATTCGCTTTAAGGTTAATAATGCCTTGTGCTTGATTACTCTTCATTTTTTTCCTCACCATATGTCTTTACGTTACTTGATAACTGCAATAATATTCATCGAAACAAGTAATCTTTACCTAGTTCATATTAATCTTCCCACCAGAAATGTCTATACTGTCACTCATACTAATGGCTGCTGTCCCTTGAGAAATAGAAACATTATTATCCGCAGCCATGGTAATGTTTGCATTTTGACTATTGATTTGGATTCCTTGGTCTGATTGAAGGCTAATTCCAGTATCGCTGATAATGGTTATTCCGTTACTGTCTGATAGCTCAATAGACAAACCTTGATTGTTTCTTAATACTAGGGAATCTGGGGTAAACAAAATCTCCTTATTTTGTTTGTTTCGCCAAGATTTATGATCAGGATTCACGCGTCCTCCTTTGGTTGCCAGATGAACGCTGCTGGTTACGTATGCTGCACTTTCATCTGCCTCAGGGAAGACCAATCTAACCTCATCGCCGATCTCGGGCATACAATACCATCCTGTACCATCAGGAGTAGAGTATACTGTAGCATAATCAAACAATCGGTCGCCACACAGGTGTTTATTCAAATCATCATGAATAGACACCCTTACCTTATCTCTTTCAACGTTGGTAACCATTGCCAGCAGGGATACCCCTCTAATCTTGTCATTTAAAGAGTCTCTGGTAAATGCAGGTCTAGGCATGTACAAGGTATATTCATGCCAAAGCTCTTGTCCACTAAGAGAGCTGATTAATTTTCCAATACGAAGTCTTCTTCCTAAGAAAGAAACCTGTTGCCCTAATTGGTATACTTGTCTTGAACGAACTTGATATATCCCACCTTCTCTCCATATGAGGTCTTCTTGTTCAGGGGCGGCAACAGACATTTGAAAATCATTGGAAGTAATCTCTTGAACTCCACCTTCATCCAATCCAATGTAGAGGCGCTTCCCTTCTAACCTTGGCTCTGGCAATATAACCAATCCCAATTTATACGCCAAACGTTTGGCAAATGCCCAGGTGGTCTCGTGATATTGAACAAGAAGTTGTCTTATAGGCTGGCTTCTATGGTCACGCATAATAAATTGTCCACCTTCAGCCCCTACACAAGCCTCAAAAACCTCTCCATACTGAAGGGTTTCCCTTTGGAAAGAGCGAATACAAGGTGTTCTGTCTAATAAAAATGAACCTGTCCTTACCTCAATGGTCATATGGTGTACTTGTTTGTCCGATTGAATGGCACAGCTAGTGAGTACACCATGCATCAAAGTAGTAGTATCCCCTTCTTCAGTAATTCCAATGGCATTAACCCAAAGTTCATTTCCTGCCATACCATAATAAGAATCTGCGTCCTTTTCTGAAATCAAACCTGATATTCTCAGAACTCCGTGCTCATTTAATTCCTGCTCACATTCCCATTGGGTAAAATTCAAGAAATTAAAAGGCTCTACTCTTAATCGAACAATTGGAGATGAATTATTGATTAACGGTGTAAAACTCATTCGATTACTTGCGATATTTGCTTTTAGGTTGGAGACTGATATTTCACCAAGCTGTAAAGAGCTTTGATTACCTCCAATAATTGCTTTACGATTGGAAGCTACTCCTCCACCCGTTTGAAAAACACCCTGATTGTTTCCAAGATTTGCTTTTAGATTCGAAGCTAATACTCCACCACCAGTCTGAAATGCACTTTGATTGTTCTCTATATTTGCCTTTAGATTCGAAACTTGAACTCCTTCACCAGTATGTACAGTGCTCTGATTTCCTCCTAAATTTGCAGCCAGATTCGTGATAGGAGTTGATCTAACTCCTTGAATATTATCTTCACTGTTTGTTGAATCTGCTTTTAGATTTCTAACTGGCTCTTCTCTTTGTTTGAGGTTTCTTATTTTTTCCATCTTTAAAGTCTCCTTCTGCTTATTTTTTTATGCGTTCTATTGTTCTCCACATTTCCAATACTACTGGGTTCCATTCTCCTGCATCTCTTAATAGACAATTAAAACTAGACTGTAGAACCATACCTTCTACAACTAATGTAAGCAACATATTATAAATCGCTCCATCTATAGCGTTGGTTCGATAAGCAAACCAACACCCTTCCAACTCTTCAAGCATAGAACAAGTACCCACAAGCACAACTCCTGCTTCCTTCGCTTCTCCCAAGCTCTCCATGACTTGATGGGTGGTCTGATATACATCTGTGATTTCTGAGCCACCTGGGAATACTGTAAAACCTAAGTTCACTGTCTCATCAAATGTGGTAAAGATAACATCTGGTCGATGAGAAGAGGGATACTTTATCATGGCATGTTCCTCTGAGAGTATCTGGAATAAGTTAGGCAGTACGATAGAATATCCTTCTATCATCTCAACCCTCTCAAAGCTAACCCGCTCTCCTTTCAGATAGACTCCATCATCTGATTCAATATCGACCTCTTCCACCATTTCTTTTCGCTGTCTTAATATTGCTTCGTCAGCAAATATTTTTTTATCCATTTGAACCTCCACTCTTTTGATTTATAATCAACTCTCTCTTTATTCCCTTTACCACTTTGTTATTCTGTCTTTCAATCTACCTGTTCATTAGTATTTAATACCAACAAATTCACTAAAAGCTCCTACAAACTCCCCTTCCTCACCCTCAACTCTAGCTCCAGCGTCCCCTTCTGGAACACCATGTATAGCCCTTCGCCACTATATAGGGAAATCTTCTTATCCCCTACTTCTTTCCCATTTCGATAACAGGTTACTCCTGCTTGGTTGGTAATCAAGATAGAATTGTTCTGCCCTATCTCTACAAATACCTTTTTTGCCTCTGGCATTTTGTTGATTAAGGATATATTCTTTAATAATTCATATAAGCTTCCACTTTTCTTCCCTGCAATTACTGCTGCTGACCAAGATTGAATGGGCACTTCTTTGCTTGCGTCAGGAATCACCATAAAGTAACATTCCAGAGATCCTTTAAAGTACTGGTATCTCTTCCTATGTTGATGTTGACGAACCTGATAAATCGCTAGTAATGTGATGAGTATCCCTCCTATTATGGCACAAATAAGCATAAAAATTTGTATCCCCGTTAATAGAGGCTCAGATTCCTCTTCCTCTAACTCATCATATAACTCTTCCTCTTCAATTAACTCTTGGTTATCCTCTGGCGATACTATAGTCACTTCAAAACGTTCTCCAACATCTGTGATGTCTAAGGTTAGACCTGTCATCTCCTCATAGATACTGCTTATGGCTTCTATAAGTTGCAAAGGGTGAGTGGCATCAAAGTTTCTACCTCCTGTCCGTGGCCCCCAATCATCCATTACTCCTGAGTGACGATATCCATCTGTTATGAAATCCCCTAGTTCACTGTATTGTATAGTAAACACAGGATAGCTCACATTGTTTAATACATATTCCCATTCCTCTTCTACTTCTTCTTGGGTTCTTCTAGGATTCTCTACCTCCAGTACCGTGTCTCCATCAGAGAGAATAATCATGGCCGTAAAACCTTCTCGATAGTTATCTGCCATAAGCAACTCTTTTGCTCTACCCACACCCAGTCCCACATCTGTTCCATGAACAAATGGTGCCGCTTGAAGTTCCCTCATCACTTCTTTAATCTCTTCCGAATCATAAACTTTTCTAAGTCCTTGCTCCACAACAATAGAGCAAGTAAAGATGACAAAACCGATTCTATTTTGAGTTCCTTCACTTAATGCCGCCACGTATTTTACGGCTTCAAATACCATTCCATCAGGGTCATTTATCCCCATGGAAAAACTACTGTCAATAACAAACATAATGTCAACTCCAGGTGCAAACTCTGTGTTTCTTGCACCTGCTTGAATGGACAGAACAAGTAGTAATGCAATAAGTAATAAGGCTATTTTTCGTTTCATTGTTCTATTCTCCTTGTTAGTCTACGATAAGCTTTCGATTTCCTATGTGAGGTCGTACTACATGACGTTGCTCTTGCTTTGCTTTATCTAATATCTTCACCAGTTTTGTATGAATTTCTACGTTATCCATTGCCGCCACTTCATCTCCTAGTCGCATTTGGAAGTAAGCATTCAAGGTTTCCTTGCTTATACTCTTGGATTGGTTTAATATCTGATAACATAGAGCAATGTCACTGGAATGTTCTGTTCGGCAGCTGATTAGTTCTCTGGCAAAATACCTTAATATAGCTGGATGTATGGTGGCTTCTTTTAACCCTGAGTAGGGTTGATGAACCAGATTCAAAGTGTTATATCCCGTAGAAAAATCCAACAAGTCCTGATAATCCGACCTTAGGTATGCCCCTTCTTCCAACTGAAAGCGAGCCAGTTCCATCTCATCGGGCTGACATTCTATATGGTCTTCTAAAGAAACTATCCCTTCTTGCCCTTTAAAATCCAGCCCTTCATAAGGCTCCTCAAATATCATTTTCAAAGCCTGACTTTGACCTCTTGGTTGATAAGGTATCTCTGTACCTTCCTTAAGGAGTAATAACCTTCCACCTACTTTCACAATCCCAGGAGTAATCCGAATTACCTCATTGGTAACGGTTAGGTCTAATCCAGTAACCACTCCATCTGAATAGGGGGCAAGAAGAATATCTGTAATATCTCTAGGGAAATCACGTAGATTCCTTAACATTTCATTTTTCAAAAATCGCATATCGGTAAATATGGGTATCTTTTGTTCTATCATCCTCTTCTCCTATTTATCTCCGTCAAAAAAGTTTAACTCCCATTCTTCGTTTTCAAATGGGAAGAACTGCTCTTTCCCTTTTCTTAAGAGGTCTCCATTACGAACAATGGGCAACACATGGAATCCCCAATGGCTTTCGTTGGTATACACAAAAAACTTCACCTCTTCGTCTTCAATGTTGTCCACGTCATCCTGTCGGATACATTCCGTATATTTGGTGTTTAATTCGCCATATGTAGTAGGTATGTACTCATTGTCATGATTCAAATATTGATAGCTGGTTTGAATCTCTCCATTGGCATCTTCCAGGTAGAGAATTAATTCTTGAATGCTACTGTGCTTTGAAATCATGCCACTGTTTTGCGTCATCTTCTCTTGACTGGTAAGAAGCACATGACGGTGCCCTTGATGAGTGTTCACAAAGATGGTATATGGTGTAATAGGAGTTAGATTTTGAATATCAGCTCTTACTACCCCTGTTTTCTTTGCTTGTAAATATCTTAGTGCTCCACTTAAACAGGACAGCTTCAAATCTAGCAAATGATTCTCTTTTTGTCGAAATTCAATATTTCTTCCAGGGATAAACTCTTTTAAGGCATCACGGAACAAATCAATTCGGCAAGATTGCCCCGTCATCTTAATGATCGAGAAATTTTGTAATTGATCCGTGGTATAATATTCCTCCAAAAATTTTCTAATAATATAATAAATATCTCCTTTTAACAAAGCACTAATCTCTGGTAGGCTTACACTAATATCTGGTACTTTATAGATATATTCTAACTCTCTTCCTTTAAACACAGACAGTCGAAAGCCTGTAGTTGCATTCAACCGAATCTCTTGATTATGCAACACGGTCTTATCCAGGTTTAGTTGAATGATACCTACTTCTTGGAAGAAGCGTTGTTTCATCTCATTAGCCAATCTCCATAGTTGATGATAATTCCCTTTTACTCGCATGTATTCCGATTGACTTTTATTTAAATACAAACTGTACTTTGTAGGCAGATAATCCTCTACCTCTTGATACTTTTCATCTAAGGTTTTGTATAAGGCTTCTCTTCCCTCTTGATCAACAAACCGATAAATGTCATTGACAGGAACATCCATTACGTCATTGTAGGTAATGGTTCGTTTACTGTGCTTATAGTAGTCTACCATCAGTACCTTCAAATACTGCATTAGTCGGTAGGTGAGATTATTCCCTCCAAAATTAGTATCCCCATTTTCGAAGGTGGTATTTACCTGAATCTGATAGGTTAGGCGATTGTCCTTTATCATGAATTCACAAGAAGATAAATCTGTAGTCCCTCCTCCACAGTCTATAATTAATGCTTTGTGTGGAACACCATCCATAAAACTTTGCTTGTCAATTTGATTAGCAATGGTGTTGTAAAGAACTGCAATGCCTTCATCTAAAGCATCCCTTGTCTCTATCTCGTACTTTGGAAGCAATTCCTTAAACATCTGTAGGAATTGTCGCTTTAATTTCACAGGACTAGAAATATGAAGATGCTTAAACTTGCATTTGAATTGTTGCTGGGCACAGCGTATGACATACTCAATAAATCCACAGACAATCTGCCCTCTGGTGGTGGTGGCAGTATTCCCACTATGATCCACCACTTCTTCTGTTTCTTTGTAACTGTTAACCCAACGTTTAATATCATAAAAAACACTGGACAAATCATTGCCTCCTGTAAGGTTAGCATGCTGAAGTACATCATATCCATATTGGAATAGGATATGATCTGGATTTTCACAGTTCTCTACTCCTACAACAGTTGGCAACAGCTCAATCCATTCTCTTTCTGTAGATGCAGTGTTGTGGAAAGAGACGTAGTTAATCTCATTTGTCTTCAATTGGTTATTCAACAAATCATGCTGACTAAAATGATGAGCATTTTCCTGTGTTAGATAGATACCAGCAGTGGTGTTCGACGTGCCAAAATCAATGGCCAAGACTTCTCTGCTTTCTTCTAGCTGGCGAATATCCACATTGTGTAATGGAACTTCGTAGTATTTCACCTTATGGTTGAGGTAAGGGTCGCCATTGTACAGACCAAAAAGATACTGAGAGTCTTCCTCTGGAAAGTACAGCAAGCGATATTTTTTATTGTTACTAAACTCTATCTTCATCCCCTCTCCCATGCAAAGAAGGTATTCATTCTCTAGATTATCATCTGGCAACAGGTAAAAAATACCACACAAAGACAGGTGCTCATCTACCAATAAAACATTGGAAGCCTGTACACTCTTTTCCTTTGTAAGCACCCGGTATTGGTCTCTTGGCTCAATGGATAATCCATTATAAATCGTAAGCCTTGCAGGATTTTGAATGGGCGCTTTTGGAACAACCTGCTCAACTGACTTACTTTTAATGAAATCCCCTAAACGTGTAAAGCCCTTTTCACTATACCTTTTTATTAAAAAATCTTCATTTGCTCCACGAAATCTCAGAATAACCTCAATAAACGCTCTTCGGTCAAGAGAATTGGCTACCCCTTTAACAATCTTCTCTTTATAACAAATGTCCCTCAGCTGCAATGTAGTCAGTCGCTCCAACTGTTTTCTAGTATAACGACCGTGTATGTTTGTACCTAGCTTCTTCATCCTTTTTGCTCTCCTACTCCTCTAATTTGTTGTAAATACTCACATTCCTTTATTTGTAATTCACTCTTCATACATTAGAATTTCACCCTGTTTCATCAATTCAGGTACTCCAACCACACCAAAAAGATATTCCCAATAAATTTTCATCTCATACTTAAAAGGCAAGAATAATGTTTTCAGTAATTGAACCTTTTGCTCTCTTTCCTTTGTCTCAGGTACAGCTAGGTGGATCAACAACATATCTCGGTCACTATTGTTTGCAAAGATTGTGGATTTCTCAAACACCTTTCTGACAGAATCCTGAAACAGATATATCCCTTCTCCTGTTTGATGAAGCCGTAGAACATTCTCAGCAATGATCTTCTTTTCCTTTAAAGTGCAAGTTTGAAACCCTTCCTTTACTGTCTCCCCGAAGATTCCACCTTCAATCTCTCTTATGGCAAAATTAATATGATATTCCCTTTTAGTCATTCCCATATATGAATCCAAATTTGCAAGATAATGAATGATGATATCAAACAATACATCACGAACCTCTTTATCCTCCAGATAATCCGGATGAAAGTACCCTTGAAATACCTCATTGAATCGATAGTATGGATTCACATCTGCAACTTTTACCACTTCATCTTGATTAAGATGCTCAAAAGATAGCTCAGTATAGGGAGAAAATCGTTCTGGATAAGTGAATGTTATCTCATGATGAGAGAGCTCTTGCTGTCTCCCTCGCACTAATAGTTCCCATATGTAATTCATACCAATTCACCTATACACTTGAATTCTGGAAAATAAAGTTGCACTACGGACACTAAGAAGCTTACCCTGTCCCATAATAATTTATCCTCAATAATATCTTTTGGTTTCTCATAAGCTGTAAAGGATAGTAGCAATACCTTCTTATCTCCATCTTTTCGAATGTTATCTTTTATAAAAGAATTGGTATTGTATGTTTCTTCATTTCCCTTACCAGGTTCATGAATCTCTATTCTAGATAAGCCAATCCCATCAGAGGCAACAAGAGAATGAAGTATTCTTCTGATTTCTCCTTCTGAGCGAATTACTCGATTTTCTCTTCTTGCAAAACGATCCGTAAACAATTCTTTTCTACGATTGCTAAAAAGAAAATAATCTGCAAGCAATGATGTATCTGGCTTAACAATCTGTAAAATATTCCAATTCATCACCTCTTCAATGGGCGAGATGATACGAATTCCATCTTTCTCTCGCTGTACGAAGAGAATCTCTCTTCCTGTGCTATCCACTAAATAGCCATGTTGTTCCCCTACTGCCCCTAAGTTAAGATGATGCTCATAGTTAATTCGATCAAATGCGGGTATGGGAAAGCTGGCATTTTCAAAGACAAACGATCTAATGTTCCAAAGAGGAATCTGATTTACTTTCTTATAAAGTTCTACCTCTTCTAAGTTAAAGGTGATCTCTTCAATAGACTCTCGCTCCTGAAAAATAATCCCTGTTTCTAATTGAATATTCATAAATTTATAGATAAATGGATGGAACACCGTACGCCAGGGAAGATCATTTTCTAAAAAGATATGATAGAGTCTCTCCAGTTGCTGTTCATACCCTTGATGAGGATGCAAACTCACTTCTATGGGATAATCATTCTTGTTAGTTTTTAAATTCCCTTTGAATTTTCGGTTCTTTAATGTATCTTTGAAGGCTTTTAGGGATAGGTAATCCATATCCAGATAAATCTTATCTAAAATAGGTCGTTCTTCCTTTTCTATGGCTTCTTTAATCTCTGATATGGCAATTTGATCCGACTCAGGGTCTGTGCTCACTATAGGAAATAGAAAATCATTGATGGGATCATATTCTTCCATGGAAACCATAGAGCAATAGATGTCAAAGTCACTCTCGATATCCTCTATTTCTGCGAACACTCGCTCTTCAATATCATTTAATCGCTTATCTGTATAGGATTCTAGTTGCTCAAAAGCACCTGTTAGAATTCCTCTTAACAAGCGTCTATCATTTAAGTTTTCAATTCGTTGTAATCTCTCTTTCCATAGTTCCTTCATTGGGTCTCCTTGTTTATTACGTTTCTTCTTTCATTTTTCTATTTTTATTTTCTAATCCCCTGGCTTCTATTGTGTCTATATCTGGCATATTGTTTTTTCCTCCTTGAAAGACTAAAATCAACACCACTACTTTCTGCACTTATAAATCATCTAATCTACCCTTTAATTTCTACATGTCTCTACTATCTGAAGTTATTATATATATTATTAGTATAAAATTCCTACCTTGCTGACTCCCAGATTTGTAACACAAGTGACTTCCAATCAAAATACTCCTAAAAAGAGTAATTAAAAATCATCTGTAATACCTTTTTGTCTAACATTATGTAGTATCCTCGCTATGTACATTCAGATACTACCCTCACCTCTTAAATAGATTACTTCATTAACCTTCAATATCCACCTGATCCAGAATTGGACTCCCCACCAGCTGGTGGTTGTTGCGGAGGTGGCTGAGGCGGCGGCTGAGGCGGATTATCCCTTATCCTTATTAATTCATTCACTGCCATAATCTTCTGACCAACCATCTGAACTCTTACTGTTGCGCCAATATCAACATAGATCACCTGTGCCGCATGAAAATAGGCCAAAGCTTTTTCATAATATCCCCTTCGCAGTGCCTCATCTCCATTGGCCTCTAGATCTGCTGCTACTTGCTCTTGGCGTATCTGGTCTGCTACTGCTGCTTCTGTTCGTAATCCTTGAGCTTTTTCTCGCATTCTGGCCGCTTGTTCTGGCATGCCAGCTTCTTCATATTGTCGTGCCACGCCTTCAAATAAGGCAGCCAAATCTTCTGTACTTAGATTTCCGCCTGCGGCGGCCGCTTCGGCTTCTGCTGCTGCAAGGTCGGCGGCTGCTCTGGCTTCGTTGCTTTCAGCCACTTCCATCCGTGCTCTAGCGGTTTCCAGTCTTAAGTCTGCCGTTTGCAATCCCGCCTGGTGTCCAATATTCACAGCAGTTGTTCGTGCTTGTTGAAAGCTCAGAATGGCACTAGCATACAGCCCTGCTTCCAATTGAATATCCCCTAATGCAATTAATTCTCCAATAAAGATACGGGTGTTTACATAATCCAATCGATCCTGCAAGCCTCCTAAGTTAAAGTGGTGCAACTGCTCGGGATAGGTGATGATATAATCTCTTGCACGTATAAAGAAGCTCTTGGCCCCCTCTAAATCATCTCGCTCCAGAGCACTATTTCCATCCACAATAAACTCCGTTACACGCTTCTTTAGCTCTAGCTCCTCGTTCTCATGGTTCCGAATGCCTGCCACTAAGGAGAACCCCTCTCTGTACTCTGTGAGAGCACGAGGATAGTTCCTCTCCTGAATGTATCGATCTCCTCGATGCTCAAAAGACTCCACTGTAGCTATACCTTCGTTACGAATTCGAGTAGCTCTCATCTGGAAGAAGACAATCACTCCTATGATAATCAAAAGTGGTATAAGTATGAACAAGGCCTTTTTCACCTTTGGCCACCACTTTTTTTCACGCAAAAATAGACGATTAACAAATATGGTTGCAATCGTATAATTCCTAAACATAGGAAGCTGCTTGCTTAACAAGATATCTTCTACGTTGTCAATTAGCTCTTGAGGCTCTTTTGTATCGTGTGCAGCATCAAGCAACTCGCCATTTGTCACGCGCTCCCACAAACCAACGGTAGTGAGAACCAACACGTCCATCTCTTTTACTTTAATCTTTTTTGAAACAAATGACCGAAAACCCCTTGGTCGTCCCACATAGCTGGTCAGGTTACTTCGTTCTATGAAACCTCTTGAACGATCTCTAGGATAGGTATCATCATCTACTTTTTGTTGATAATAACTTTGGTCTTTGCTTTCAAGAAAGAATTTATTCTGTCTTAATATTTGAAGATGAATATTTCCAGCTGAAGCGTAGCGAATGGTCATATAATTGGTCACAACAATTAACACGCTCGCTTTCAGGCGCTCTCTTTTGCTCTCCTTTCGCAGATACTTATGAGCATCTGACATATATTCACGTAATCTTCTTTTTGAAAAGCCTGGGTTGGTGGTAAAATTCATGAGTATTTCTTTTACCACCATGGCAGCACTGGGTCTGGTCTCTGAATTGTCCAGACCCTTAGCCATTACCCAACAAGCATAATCATCTAATTCTACATAACCAAAATAATCCCGATTCTCCAGCTGGCTTCCAGCTTCCGATAAAAAGGCGGTTTGAAAATCACTGTTGTCTTTTCTCATTTGCTTTAATTGCTCCTTCTACAACTTGTGTTTCTTAAAGCGAGAAACTAACACAGCCGCCATCTGTCCCCTAACAGATTCTCTTGCCTGGAGATCAGCTTTCACCTGATTCCAAAAAGCAGTTTGCAGCCTTTTTATTTTCTCGCTCCCCTTTACCCCTTTTTTTATGATGTTCTCTAATTCTAGAGGTGATAATGTTTCATAAACTTTCTTCGTCGCTATGAATAAGTGGTCTGATCGTTTTAGTGGCAATACATCATCACATAACTCTATCTGTCTCAAATTCTCATGTCCTAGATAAGCTGTTAGCTCATTTTTTAAGGAATTGCTCAGAACCTCCCCTGTTCGTATTTTCCTTTGTAATACACACTCATTTAACTTGTATTTATACAAGTCCATTTGATTTAACTGCTCTAATTCTTTGTTACACAGGTATAT